>ENA-OQDF01000160-OQDF01000160.1-human-gut-metagenome-genome-assembly--contig:-NODE-160-length-25004-cov-2.081601_pt1 | contig 25004 bp, 40 predicted proteins | sample MGYA00242769_ERZ504597 | MGnify/ENA primary metagenome ERZ504597 (study PRJEB26092, sample SAMD00036305) | human gut metagenome | host: Homo sapiens | study: EMG produced TPA metagenomics assembly of...
GGTAAACATTGGTCGAGCAGGTTGAATACCGTGGGTCTTACCGGCCCGTTGGGGCCGATCAGTCCGGTGATCTCGTTGCGGCCGATCATCAGGTTGAAGCCATCCACGGCGGTCAGGCCGCCGAAATCGATGCCCAGCTCACGGACATCCAGAATGGGCTTTTTGTCCTTATCGCGGTCCGTCAGGAAGCCGCCGGAGGGGACACTGTTCAGTCTGGTCTGGAACTCACTCATGGTCTGCACCCTCCTTCTTTTTCTTGCCAAACAGGACACGCTCCACAAGGCGGCTCATGGAGAAATCGTAGCTGCCCAGCAGTCCGCCCGGGCGGAAGATCATCATCAGGATCAGCACCAGCGAGTAGATGACCATGCGGTAGCTGTCGAAGCTGCGGGTCGCCTCAGGCAGGATGGTCAGGACCGTTGCGGAGAGGATGGAGCCCAGCATGGAGCCCATGCCGCCCAGAACCACCATGACCAGGATCTCGATGGACTTCATGAAGCCGAAGGTGGAGGGGTCCAGAACGCCCAGATAGCAGGCGTACAGGCCGCCGGCCAGACCGGCAAAGGCGGCGGAGAATGCAAAGGCCATGACCTTATAATAAGTAGTCTGGATGCCGCAGCTTTCGGCAGCGATCTCGTTATCGCGGATGGCCAGCACGGCACGGCCGTGGCGGCTCTTCATCATGGCGTGGATGGCAAAGCAGGTAATGACCACGCAGATGAACACATTGGCGAAGTTGGAATACTTGGGGATGTTCTTCAGGCCCTTGGCACCGTAGAACAGCTTGAAGCCAGCACATCATCGATGTTGTTCAGGGTGATGCGGATGATCTCGCCAAAGCCCAGCGTCAGGATGGCCAGATAATCACCGGTCAGGCGCAGAGCAGGAATGCCGATCAGCACGCCGAACAGGCCCGCCACGATGCAGGCCAGCACCAGACCCACGACAAAGCGACACCGGAGGCAGATTGCTGTATTTCGTGAACAGGGCGCAGGTGTAAGCACCCACGGCCATGAAACCGGCGTGGCCCAGCGGCAGCTGGCCCAGATAACCGGTGGCAACGTTCAGCGAGACAGCCAGAATGATGTTGATGCCCACGGTGAGAAGCACCTTGTTCTGGTAGGTGGACAGCACGTTCTGGGTGAGGAAGGACAGGCCCACGAACAGCAGAGCCACCAGCACGGCGTTCATCAGGTAGCGCACGGGCATTTTGAGCGTTTTGCGTTTGGTATTCATCTTCATGCCCTCCTTACACCTTTTCCTGAACCTTGCGGCCAAGGAAGCCGGTGGGCTTGACCAGCAGCACGATGATCAGGATCGCAACGTGACGGCATCCTTCCATGCGGAAAGGCCGATGGCGGAAACAAAGCACTCGCACAGGCCGATGGCGATGCCGCCGATCATGGCACCGGGAATGGAGCCGATGCCGCCCAGAACGGCTGCAACGAAGGCTTCAGGCCCAGCATGGAGCCCATGGTGGGGGTCGCCTGCGGGTAGCTGCAGCAGTACAGCACCGAGCCGATACCGGCCAGTGCGGAGCCCACCGCAAAGGTAAAGGAAATGGTGCTGTTGACGTTAATGCCCATCAGACGGGCAGCGTCCATATCCTCAGACACGGCACGCATGGCCTTGCCGAGCTTGGTCTTCTGCACAAGGAAGGTAAGCACCAGCATGGACAGCACCGTGACCAGCAGGGTGATGACAGAGGTGAGACCCAGCGGCACGGAGCCGATGTGGAAGGTCTGGTTGGTGTAGTAGGCCGGAATGACCTTTGCACCGGAACCAAGGATCAGCTCTGCAGTGTACTCCAGGAAGAAGGACACGCCGATTGCGTGATCAGCAGGGAGATACGGGGTGCGTTGCGCAGCGGGGTGTAGGCGGATCTTCTCGATCACAACGCCCAGCAGCGTGCAGGTGATGATGGTGGCGCACACAGCGGTGACCGGGCCAAGGCCCAGCTGATTCATCACGAACCAGGACATGTACGCACCAACCATAATGACATCGCCATGGGCAAAGTTCAGCAGCAGGATGATGCCGTACACCATGCTGTAACCCAGTGCGATCAGTGCATAGATGCTGCCAAGGGACAAGCCGTTGATCAGCTGGCTAAAAAACACTGTCATGGACTGATACTTCCTTTCTTTGCGGCGTTTGCACGCCTTTTGGGGAATGCACTTTTTACCAAAAAGCGGAGACGGCCGAGCAAAACCTGTTCCGGCGGTCTCCGCAATGGGTCTTTTATTTCTGAGTGCTGCCTTTATGCCGCACACCGGTGCGCAGAATCAAAGCAGATCAGAACATTCCTTCAGAACGGGGGTTGCACCGTCGAAGCACAGGATAGCGGTCTGCTTGACGGGGTTGTGGTGCTCATCGAAGGTGAAGGTGCCGGTGATGCCATCGATGGTGCCGCCTGCGATAGCATCGATGACGGCCTGCTTATAGTCGTCATCACCGGCGGCCAGACCGGCATCCTCAGCAGCCTGAATGCCGTAGACAACGGTCATGGCAGCATCGTAGCCAGAGGAGCGAAGCCGTTGGGGTACTCCTCACCGTACTCAGCCTTGTAGGCATCCTCAAAGTCAGGGTTGGAGCCCTTTGCGCAGTTTGCGCAGAAGTAGGCATCCTTCAGCTGGTCGGCAGTTGCGTAGCCTTCCAGACCATCCCAGCCGTCGCCGCCCAGGAAGGGAACTGCCAGACCGATGCTCTCAGCCTGAGCCAGGATCTGACCAACTTCCTGATAGTAGTTGGGGCAGAACACCACTTCGGGAGCCTTGCCTAGAATGGTGGTCAGCTGGGTCTTGTAGTCCACATCGCCCTCAGAGTAGGTCTCCTGATCGACGATGGTGCCGCCCAGGCTCTCGAACTCGTTGACGAAGTTCTCTGCCAGACCCTCGTTGTAGTCAGCGCCCTTCTGGAAGATGACGGCTGCCTTGGTGTAGCCCAACCGCTGGTAAGCGTAGTCAGCCATCTTGATGCCTGGAACGGGTCGGTGAAGGTTGCGCGGAACACATTCTCGTTCACGGTGTCGGTCTCGGCATCGTAGGTGACAGCCTCAGCGGTAGCGGAAGCGGTGACCATGGGCATGTTGTAGTCTGCGCTCTCGCAGCAAGTGCCAGAGTCGGGGTGGTGGTAACATCGCCCACCAGAGCGGTGATGCCCTGATCGCACATCTTGGTGAAGCAGGTAACAGCCTGAGTTGCATCGCCCTGCTCATCCATGGCGATGATCTCCAGCTGCTTGCCGTTGATGCCGCCCTTTTCGTTGACCTGCTTCAGGTACAGGGTAGCGCCGTTGACAACGGCCTGACCGTAAACGGAAACATCACCGGTCAGAGGTCCAAGAACGCCCACCTTGATGGTGTCGCCGGAAGCAGCGGCACCAGAAGCTGCGGTAGAGGCGGAAGCAGCAGTGCTGTTGGAAGAACCGCCGCATGCAGTCAGAACGCCGGCTGCAGCAACAACACCTGCAGCGGCCAAGAAATTACGACGAGAAATCATCTTTTTCATAGTGAATATCCTCCTTAGGAGCATTCGTGCTTCAGTATAAAAACGGAAGCAAGGCCCTCTTTCCCTCAAAGCGACCTTGCTTCGTTATCAATATTATAGACCTGTGAGCCAAAATCCGCAATTCACAAACCGTCCATACTTTCAGGGGCATTTTGTGGACTTTGTTGCCAAAATAGCCAAAAGCAGTGGGTCTGTTTTGTGCACTATTTCAATTGCTTCATTTTGTTTGTGTGTCAGGTGAACACAATTCACAAGTTGCAAAAGGGTTACAGGGTCTCCATTTCGGCATCTGCGGCGAACTCGGCCTCTGCACGTGCTCGGCAGCTTTGCCTCTGCTTCCGCTTTGGCCGGAGACTCTGCAAGGACCTTGCGGATGGCGGTGAAGTAGAACACCAGCGACAGGCCGGTGCCGATGCACCAGCCCACGGGCCATGCCATCCAGATGCCCGTGCTGCCCAGAGCAGTGCTGCTCAGCACAATGGCGATGCCCACGCGCAGGATCAGGTCGGAGAAGGTGGCGATCATAAAGCGCACCATCATGCCGCAGCCGCGCAGGATGCCGTCAGTGACCAGCTTGAGCGACACCACAAATAGAAGGGAGACAGGATGCGCAGGAACAGCATACCGGTGTCGATGGCCGGACTGCGGGTCATTCATGAACAGCAGCAGCAGGAAGCGGCCGAAGAAGAAGTACAGGAGCACGATGGCACGCAGATGATCCACACCAGATTGCGGCCTGCGCCAAAGCCCTTGTGCACACGGTCCATCTTGCCCGCGCCCATGTTCTGGGAGGTGTAGTTGGAGGTGCCGTTGCCCAGCGTGGTGAAGGAAGTGATGACCATGTTGTTCAGCTTGACGGCTGCAGAGTAGCCTGCAATGACGCTGGCACCAAAGGTGTTGATGACGCTCTGCAGGATGATGTTGCCCACAGAGACAAAGCTCTGCTGCAGGATGCTGGGAATGGCCACCACGGCCACCTTGCCCAGCATGTTCCAGGAGAACAGCACGACCTTGTTCTTGGATTTGAAGGCGCTGATGCGGCGGAACACCACCACCATGGCCAGCACGCAGCTCACACCCTGACACAGGAAGGTGGCCCATGCCACACCGGCTACGCCCATCTTGAGACCGGCCACGAACAGGATGTCCACGCCGATGTTGGACAGGGACGAGACTGCCAGAAAATAGAAGGGCGTTTTGCTGTCGCCCAGAGCGGAGAAGATGCCGGTGGCGATGTTGTAGAAGAACATGAAGGGCAGGCCCAGCACGTAGATATCCAGATACAGCGAAGAATCCGCAAGGATCTCCTCCGGGGTGTTGATGAGCTCCAGCAGGCTGTGGCAGCCACAAGGCCGATCAGCATCAGCACGGCGCACAGCACGGCAGAGCCGATCAGGGAAGTGTAGACCGAAGTCTTCATCTCATCGTAGTCCTTTGCGCCAAAGTAGCGGGACACGATGACCGAGCAGCCAATGTTGCAGCCAAAGGCAAATGCAATGAAGATCAGGGTGATCTCGTAGCTGTTGCCCACAGCAGCCAGTGCATTCTCGCCGATGAACTTGCCTGCAACGAGGCTGTCGGCAATGTTGTACAGCTGCTGGAAGATGATGCTGCCGAACATGCAGGCAGAACTTCCACAAAACCTGTGACGGCTTGCGACCGTCAGATCCTTATTCATATAGAAAATCCTCCTCTATCTACCATAAAGAAACATATTAGAACCAAAAACAGTATAGAGTCGTCCTGACAAAAAGTAAAGAAAAATTTTAGTATATCTGCCATATGAAATTAACATGATAGGCATGACGCATCCCCGCTGCTGCCAGTGGGCAGACTGTAAAGACCAGCTGTTTCCTGCTTTGCCGGAATGTTCTGCCCCATCAGCTGCCGTTTTTTGCCCCTTAAAAAGTTTACATCCGCAAACATGCGCATCGGCTCTTGCACCGGGCCGGAAAGCGTGGTAGGATACTATCGGTTAGTTAGACATAACTATCATAATTGGCCGTCACCCGTCTGCCCGCCCCGGGCAGCACAGGGATGGAAATGATATTCAGGAGGTTTTCAAGATGAACGATCTGGAAATTGAATCTGTTGTTGGCCGCGAAATTCTGGACTCCCGCGGCAACCCCACCGTGGAAGCGGAGATCACTCTGGCCGACGGCACTGTGGCACGCGGCTGCGCACCTTCCGGCGCATCCACTGGTGAGTTTGAAGCTCTGGAGCTGCGGGACGGCGACAAGGGCCGCTATCTGGGCAAGGGTGTGACCAAGGCTGTTGAGAACATCAACACCGTCATTGCTGATGCTGTTGTGGGCATGGATGCCTCCGACATCTACGCCATCGACGCTGCCATGATCAAGGCCGACGGCACCAAAGATAAATCCAATCTGGGCGCAAACGCCATTCTGGCCGTGTCCATTGCCGCCTGCCGTGCAGCCGCTGCTTCTCTGGATATGCCGCTGTACCGCTTTCTGGGCGGTGTGAACGGCAACCGCCTGCCCGTGCCCATGATGAACATTCTGAACGGCGGCGCACACGCCACCAACACGGTGGATACGCAGGAGTTCATGATCATGCCCGTGGGCGCGCCTCCTTCAAGGAAGCTTTGCGCTGGTGCGCGGAGGTTTTCCACGCTCTGGCTTCCATCCTGAGGCCAAGGGTCTGGCTACCTCTGTGGGCGATGAGGGCGGCTTTGCCCCAACCTGTCCAGCGACGAGGAGACCATTGAGACCATTCTGGCCGCCATCGAAAAGGCCGGTTACGTGCCCGGCAAGGACTTCATGCTGGCTATGGATGCCGCGTCTCCGAGTGGAAGAGCCCCAAGGGCAAGGCTTCTACAAGCTGCCCAAGGCCGGCACCGAGTTCACCTCCAGCGAGCTGATCGCACACTGGAAGAGTCTGGTGGAAAAGTACCCCATCATCTCCATCGAGGACGGCCTGGATGAAGAGGACTGGGAAGGCTGGCAGGAGATGACCCGCGAGCTGGGCGGCAAGGTCCAGCTGGTGGGTGACGACCTCTTTGTGACCAACACCGAGCGTCTGGCCAAGGGCATCGGCTGGGTGCAGGCAACGCGATCCTGATCAAACTGAACCAGATCGGTTCTGTTTCCGAGACGCTGGAGGCCATCAAGATGGCCCACAAGGCCGGTTACACCGCCATCAGTTCTCACCGCTCCGGCGAGACCGAGGACACCACCATTGCCGATCTGGCCGTGGCGCTGAACACCTGCCAGATCAAGACCGGTGCTCCCAGCCGTACCGAGCGTGTTGCAAAGTACAACCAGCTGCTGCGCATTGAGGAGCAGCTGGGCGACAGCGCCGTTTACCCCGGCATGGCAGCTTTCAACGTAAAGCGCTGAAGCTGTTGAAAACAAATTGATCTTCCGGCACCCGTACTGCTTTTGCAGCGGCACGGGTGCCGTTTTGTTTTCTCCCAATTTTTTCCTGCAATCTGCTGTTCTGCCCAGCCGTATTCCATGCATGCCGGGCATTTTGGCCCGAAATTGCAAAAAAGGAGCAAAACATTCATGTTATCTACTCTGATCTCTCTGTACAAGCTGCTGGGCACCGGCGATTTTGTAAAAGTGCTGCTGATCCTGCTGAAGGGGCTTTTCGGCTGATGCAAAGCCGCCCTTCTCACTGCGGAAACGGGACTGCCTTACCGGCGGTCTCTTTTTTGCCTTCTCACTTTACTTTCTTAAAAAAATATGCCATAATGAAACCAGTATTTTTCGGTTTAAAAGCCGTGCCCTGTACTGGGAAATCAGGGCCAGAATCCAACAGAAGAGGGGTATTTTGTTATGAGCAAAACCATCATCCCGGCAAACTATACGCCCGCGCTGAACCTGTACGACACGCAGCGCGCCATTGGTACGGTCAAGCGTCTGTTTGCCGACACCCTGTGCGCCACACTGAACCTGTACCGCGTGTCTGCTCCGCTGTTTCTGGAAGCATCCACCGGTTTGAACGACGACCTGAACGGTGTCGAGCGCAAGGTCACCTTCGATATCAAGGAAAGCGGCATTGAGGCACAGGTGGTGCAGTCACTGGCAAAGTGGAAGCGCAAGGCCCTGAAGGACTACGATTTCCGTGTGGGCAAGGGCCTGTACTGCGATATGAACGCGATCCGCCGCGACGAAGATCTGGACAACCTGCACTCCATCTATGTGGACCAGTGGGACTGGGAAAAGGTGATCCGTCTGGAAGACCGCAACGAGGCTTACCTCAAGAGCGTGGTGCGCTCCATCGTGTCCGCTGTCTGCGCCACCGAGATGAATCTGCACGCCATGTTCCCCCAGCTGCAGGAGCTGCCGCTGCACAGCCCCAACGTCGCTTTCATCACCACGCAGGAGCTGGAGGACCAGTACCCGGACCTGACCCCGAAGGAGCGTGAGAACGCCTTTGTGAAGGAGCACGGCACCACCTTCCTGATGAAGATCGGCGCTCCGCTGAAGAGCGGTAAGCCCCATGACGGCCGTGCCCCCGACTATGACGACTGGGATCTGAACGGCGATCTGCTGTTCTGGAACGACCCGCTGCAGTGCAGCTATGAGCTGAGCAGCATGGCATCCGCGTCAGCCCTGAAAGCATGGACAAGCAGCTGACCATGGCTGGCTGCGACGACCGCCGCGCCCTGCCCTTCCACAAGGCCGTACTGAACGGTGAGCTGCCTTACTCCATCGGCGGCGGCATCGGCCAGAGCCGCCTGTGCATGCTGCTGCTGGGCAGCGCCCACATTGGCGAAGTGCAGGCCAGCGTCTGGGACGCAGCCACCCGCGAACCTGCGCCAAGGCAGGCATCCCGCTGCTGTAAGCAGGTTTTCCACACAAAGATTCAAAAGGCAGGATACCACCCTCATGGTGATACCCTGCCTTTGTTCGTTTTTTGCCTGTATCCGGGGAGAAATTGTTCGAGTCCTGTACCACCACCAAACAAATCCCCAGACGAATGTCTGAGGATTTTTTGTGGTGGAGAATTTAGGAACTCGAACGCCAGACCCCTGCGTGGGCAGCAGCGTGCCGCTTGCGCCGGTGACGACAGCCACCTTGCCGGTGAGATCGGTATTCAGTTCCATACAGCGTCTCAGCTCCGGTATTCCGCCGGCAGCTGCTCCATGGTCTGCCACTTGTCCATGGCCTCTTCCAGCTTCATGCCCTTAGCCACTGCATCGCGGCGGCAGGCGTTGACAGCCTGGATCTCCTTCATCTTGGCACCGGTCAGGGTGTAGCCCTTCATGGCGATGAGGGTAGCCGCCCATGCTACCATGGGGATGATGCAGAACAGCACAATGACCACCCAGTTCATGCCCGGGGTGTAGGGGTCGTACTGGGTGGGCAGCTCTGCAGGCCCACAAAGCTGACCGCGATGCCCACAACGGTAGCGGACAGGCTGGACACCAGCTTGTCCACCAGACTGAACAGGGTGCCATGATGCCGGGGATATACTTGCCGCTGCGGTAGGTCTCGTAGTCGGAGCAGTCGGCCACCATGGGAATGGGCATATCGGCGGTGGCGTAGTAGCACCGTAGCCGATGCCGAAGAAAGCGATGAACAGGATGGTGTACAGGTTGATGGAAAGGCCGTTCTCGCCCAGAATGGACAGGGTGAAGGCATCGCCGCGGCCCCAGAGCAGCAGCAGCACCAGCACGCCCACATAGCACACCAGCGCCACGCTGACGTACTTCATCAAGCTGGCCTTCTGGCCCTCCTTCTGGCTGGTGCGGACGGTGAGCAGGAAGAAGGCACGCTGCACACATAGCCCAGCACCATCATGGCAGGTACAGGCCGTCGTAGTTGCCCATCATGCAGCCGTACAGCATGCACAGCACGGTGGTGTTGGTGGCGATGGAAAGTGCCAGCTTGCAGCCCGCACCGGCCACCATCAGCCGCTGCATGGGGTCGTTGTTCTTGATGATCTGGATATACTCGCTCACTTGGATCTTCTCGGTCTTTTCGCCGCCGATGCCAAAGTACTTGGGCTGATCCTTCTCCCAGATGCCGATGACGGCCAGCAGGGTGAGCAGGATGGAGATGACGATGCCCACCGGAGCCAGCGTGCGGAAGAACCCGGCGGAAGCGTAGCCGCCCTCATAGTTCTTGGCAAGGATGGGGGCAAAGAACTGCATGGCACCCATGCCCAGCAGGCTGCCCACCGTGTTGAAGATGGTAAACAGGGGGCGCTGCTTGGGGTCATTGGTCAGCACGGTCTGGCCGGAGCGGGTGCAGCTGGTCTGGAAGGTGTAGCCGATGACCCACACGGCATACAGGGCAACGAACGCAGCGTAGCGCAGCCCCATGGCACTGGCGGGGATGAGCGGGGTGAGGCAGTACAGCACCAGAATGCTTGCTGCCATGATGAGGTTGCCAATGACCATGAAGGGCCGGAACTTGCCGAACCTGCCGTTGGTGCGGTCCATGAGGGCACCAATGATGGGTCGGTGACGGCATCGAACAGGCGCATGCCGGTGACCATCACCGAAGCAAACAGCATGCTCAGGGCCAGCACTTTGCTGCCGAAGGTCGCGATGTAGGAAAGCACCAGCACATAGTACACGTTGGTCGCGCCGTTGTTCAGCGGAAACAGCACCAGCTGGTAGGTTTTGGCGCGGTTCACACTCGACGCCGTTGTTTTTTGTTCGCCCATTGCGGTCTCTCCTTTTGTCTTTGATAAAAAGCGGCAGCCCGCCCCGCCTTCGGGGCAGGCTGCCGTAACATGGGGTCAGGGATCGTGCAGACCGGAATTACTTCTGGTCAACAGCAGGAGCGGTGTCTGCCAGCTCCTTCTTGCGCTTGAGGGCCTTGCTCAGCTGCCATGCGCACAGCACGGTCAGCACAGCCAGCACGGCGATCAGTGCATAGATCGCAGTCTGCCACCAGGGCAGCACGGTCTTCAGGGTATCGCTTGCAGACCAGCCGTTCATGGCGTTGGAGTTGACCACGGTGTACAGGATGTGATGCATTGCATTGCGCATCTGGGTCACGATGTAGGCATCGTTCTCGTAGTTGGCAGCCTTGGTGGTGTGGATCTTGGGCATCGGGCTGTCCCAGATGTCAGAACCGGCGATCAGGCCGTCCACCAGATCCATGTACTGGCTGGAGCCGGAGAAGTCGGTGATGCACATGCCGCGCATGCCCAGCTCCTCGCGAAGGAAGCCGTTCAGCAGGTTGGAGTTGGCACCGCACCAGGTTGCGCCCCAGCGGTTGAAGCCGGTCATCACGCACCATGCGCCGCCATCCGTGATGGCCTTATCGGCCACTTCCAGATAGATCTCGCGGGCGGTCTGCTCGTTCAGCCAGGTGTTGACACCACGGCGGCTGGTCTCGGAGTCGTTCAGGCAACGTGCTTCAGGTAGACATACACGCCCTTGGACTGGATGCCTGCACCTCGGCAGCGCAGATGGTGCCGGCCACAAAGGGATCCTCGGCGTAGTACTCGAAGTTACGGCCGGAGTAGCGGTACGGTGCATGTTGATGCCGGGGCCGTACAGGCCGGAGTAACCCATTGCCAGGCAGTCCTCACCGATGCACTTGCCCACTTCGTTGATCAGGTCCACATTGAAGGTGGCAGCCATGACATCCTCGGAGGTGTAGCACATGGCGGATGCACCGCCGGTCAGGGCAGCGGTCAGGCCCTGCGGGCCGTTCTCGTCCTTGGTAGCGGTCTTGCCGATGGAGGCAGCTGCTGCAGTGTTGTGGAAGCCCAGAGTGATGGTGTTGACCATCTCATCGAAGGTCAGCTGATCCAGCAGGGTCTCCCACTGGGGATCGTCGAAGTCCTTGCCGATCATGGAAGCGAGGGTCAGGCCGTTCTTGGCACCCAGAGTGGGCATCTCGACGCTGTCGGCCTCGGCGCCGTCGTACTGGGTAAAGGCCAGATCAGCAGCCAGCGTTTCGTTGGCGGTCAGAGCTGCAGGCTGGGTGGGAACCGTGCCGGTCCAGTCGGAGCGGCTCATCCAGGTCACGCTGCCGGGAGCATCGCTGCTCTTGTTGGGGTCGGACTCATCAAACAGGTTGGTGATGGCAGTGCCGTTGGCGCTGGCTGCATAGGTGGTGGCATCCAGTGCCTCGTTGGTCCACTTCCAGACCAGAGAAGCATCGCCGTCCTCGGTCATGCGGCCATTGGTGCCGGCACGGTGTAGCCCTTGGCAGCAAGGATGTTGTTGACAGCGTTGTGAGAATCGGTAGCAGCGGTGAAGTAGTAGTCACCGGCATCCAGAATGTAGGTCTTGGCGTTGTTTGCGTCGTAGGTGCGCAGCTCGCTCTTCTTCACGGTGATGGTCACATCCTCGGAAGCGCCGGGAGCCAGCACATCGGTCTTGGCAAAGCCGCACAGCTCTGCAGCGGCCTTCTCGATGCCGTTTGCCTTGTCGTAGTCGGTGTAGGGAGACTGGAAGTAGACCTGCACGGTCTCTTTGCCGGAATAGGTCTTGCCGGTGTTGGTGACCTTCAGGGTGACGGTGAAGGCATCGTCAGACTCGGTCACATTGAAGTTGCTGTAAGCAAAGGTGGTGTAGCTGTCGCCGTAGCCGAAGGGATAGGCAACGGTGGTGGCCCAGTCATAGTCGCCTGCTTGGCAGTGCCCATGACCACATCCTCGTAACGGGTCTCGAAGTAGCGGTAGCCAGATAGATGCCTTCCTGATAGACGCTGTACATGCCCTGCACATCCGCACCCTCGGTCAGCAGGTTGTACTCTGCCGCGTTGGGGTAAGCCTGGGTGTAGAAGTTGTACATGGCGGGGTTTGCCAGATTGTCGTACAGATAGGTGTCCACCAGAGAGCCGGAGGGGGTCACAGTGCCGGCGAGCAGCTGGCCCACACCATTGATGCCGGTCTGGCCCACATCACCGATCCACATGGCGGCATCGATGCCGTAGTCCTCGCCGCAGATGGCAGGGTTGAGGAAGTCCATTTCCAGTGCGTTGGAGCTGTTGATCAGGACGACGATGGATTTGAAGGTGCCGTTGTCCTTCAGTGCCTTCAGGTTCTTCAGCAGCTCGATCTCTTCTGCAGACAGCTCCAGATAGTTGCCGCTGCCTCGGAACCGGAGATCCAGCTGTCGTTGGTGCCGTTGGTGCCGCTGGGCAGGTCTGCACCCTCACCGCCGGAGCGGGAGAACACCACGATGGCAGCATCGCCGTACTCGGCAAAGCTGCTCTCGGCGCTGGACAGTGCGCTCCACGGAGCTTCATTGACAGCGTACTGGGTGTTTGCTTCCAGCGTATCCGAGATGGAGGCCGGGGTAATGCGGCTGTAGTTCTTCATCATGCTGTCGGACTTGTACAGATCCCACAGCGTCTGGTTGACCTGAATGCCCTGAGCTTCCAGTGCTTCCTTCAGGTTGGGGGCCTTGCTGGTATCCACGGAACCGGAGCCGGTGCCGCCGTACATCAGATCCACAGAGCCATGGCCGAACAGGCTGACCTTGGCGCTGTCTGCCAGCGGCAGGGCAGCGTTGTCGTTCTTCAGCAGGGCAGCGCCTCGGCCTCAACGGTGGCGCACAGCTCTGCCTCATAAGCCTCGCGCTCTTCGTCGGAAGCAAAGCCCGCTTTGAAGTATTCGGTATCTTCCGTAGTGTTGCCCTTGATGATCTTATAGGTCGATGCATTCAAAGCAACGTTCAGGGTGGTGGCGTACTGATTTGCGATCATGTTGCTCACGATGGCGGCGATGGTCAAAATTGCCGTCAGTGCAGTGAGTACCGACCACAAACGTACTTTGGATTTCTTGGTATTCATTGGTTCTCCTCCTTTTCATTTATAACAACCGCCAGACAGCGGAATGTCCTTGTTTATACCAGTTTGCACTCTTGGACTTGGTCTTCACCAGCTTGTAGCTGGGGTTCGGCTCTGCCACATTGCAGAAGGATGCGGTGTCGATGCAGTCGCCTGCAACGGCCTTCAGCTCCACCTTCCCGTGCAGCGGCACGCGGAACCTGAAGATGTGCTCGCCGGTCTGCTCTGCCAGCTTTTTGCCGTCCGCATACAGGGCGACGGTGTGCTGGTTGGAGTAGACCTTGACCTCGATCTCCTTCTCGGTACGGTCGGTGAACCGCTTGGAGCAGATATGGACGAAGTTTTCCTCGCTCCACCATGCTTTATAGAGGTAGAAGCTGTCCTTTTTGGTCTTTCGGTCAAAGGTGACAAGACCCTTGTGGTTCATGCCCGGCTCGCCGCCCTGATCCCGGGCGTCGGCTGCAAAATCGAACATGTTCCACACATGGGTCGCCCACAGCCACGGGTGGCGGTCAAAGCACTTCAGCATATACTCGTGGTACTTGGCCTGATATTCCTCGGTATGGTCGCCCGGCGGGGGTGGGCACTGTGGAGGTTGGGCATGCCCTCGGCACCGTACTCGGAAAAGCCCAGCGGACGGTTGGGGTATACCAGATGGAAAAGTCCATCCACAGGTCATTCAGGAACAGGCCCGGCACATACCAGCCAGATACAGGTTCCAGCTGACCAGATCGGTGATGTGTGCCACCGGGTTGAAGGGGCCGCACATGGCGTAGCAGGCCAGCGTGGTCAGGCGGGTGGGGTCCATCTTGTGGCACAGCTCGTTGAGCACCCGGTGGTTGTCCAGCATATCCGCCTTATCCTTGGTGGAAATAGTGATCTCGTTGGACACACCCCAGCAGACGATGGAGGGGTGGTTGTAGTTCTGGTGGATGAGCTCCTTCATCTGGCTGATGGTGTTTTCCCGGCCATTGGGCAGATGCTCGGAGATGTAGGGGATCTCTGCCCAGACCACCATGCCGTACTGGTCGCACAGGTCGTAGAAATACTGGTCGTGCTGGTAGTGGGCCAGCCGGACGGTGTTTGCACCCAGCTCCCGGATCAGCGCCATGTCCTCATCATGCATCTCCCGGGTGATGGCGTTGCCCAGACCCTTGCGGTCCTGATGGCGAGACACACCGTGAAGGGGATAGGGCCTGCCGTTGAGGAAAAAGCCCTTCTTGGGTCTACAGAGAAGCTGCGCAGGCCCACCTTGGTGGTCACTTCATCCACCGGCTTGCCGTCCTGCAGCAGACGAACCACACAGGTGTACAGGTATGGGTCTTTGATGCCGTTCCACAGGTGGGGAGCATCCAGATGGAGAAAAGTATTTTCGCCCTCGCCCTTTGCAGCGGTGCGGCCCTCAGCATCCAGCAGCTCCACCGTCACGGTGCCGCTGCCTTCCACCAGCGTTTCCACCTGGATGTCGGCGCTGTTCTCCTGCAGGGCCGGGGTGATCTTCACGCCGGTATCGCCAAAGTGTCCCAGCGCAATGTGGTTTTTGTTCACCACCAGCAGGCTCACATCCCGGTAGATGCCGCCGTAGAAGGTGAAGTCTGCTTTCTGGGGGTAAACGCGGTCGTTGACGCTGTTGTCCACCCGCACCGTGAGCTGGTTCTCTGCCTGAAGCAGCTCCGTGACCTCTGCCCGGAAGGTGGAGTAGCCGCCGTCATGGGTGCAGAGCTGCTGACCGTTCAGCAGCACGGCGGCGCTGGCGTTGACACCCTCGAACTGCAGCCACACCTGCTGCTGTGCCGGGTCGTATACCGGTGCTGCAAGCGGGTGCAGTAGGTGCAGCAGCCCCGCCAGTAATCGTTGCCGCCGTCCTGACCGTCCCTGGCGTTCCATGTATGGGGCAGCTCTACGGCGGTGGTAACGCCGTTCGGGCCGGTGAACTGCCAGTCCTTCATGAGCTTTGCAATACTACGCATCCGATTCCTCCTGTTTTTGCTGTGGTACAGTGATTTTTTTCGTTTTTTGCTCTTTGTCATTATTTTATCAGAGTGGCCGTATTTCGCAAGATGCGTGCGAAAATCGGTCGTTTTGCGTGCGCATTCGGTTTTGGACTGCCAAATGTGAACTGATATATTTGTAAGTTTTTCACAAGCAGATGTATCCAACAAGCCGCAAAAAGAAAACCGCCGCAGTCCTTCCGTTTCCGGAACTTCTGCGGCGGCTGCCGTTTTCTTAACTTATTTTTGCAGCGGAAAGATGATCTTTTCCGCAAAAAACTCTCCCTGCTCTTCCAAGGTCAAAGTGCCTTTGTACTTCTGCACGATGCGACGGATCACCTTCAGCTCGTATTGCGCAGAGCGGCTTGCCTGCTGTTCCGGCGGGCGCAGCGGGCTGATGATGTTCACCACCACAAAACCCTGCCGCACACAGACCAGCAGATCGATGACCCTGCACTCCGGCCGGGAGACCTGCACGGCGCTTTCCACGGCGTGATCCAGCGCATTGGCAAACAATGCGTACAGATCCCCCGCTTCAAAAAAGCCCAGACAGCTGCCGTTTGCCACGGCATTCAGCTGGATGCCCCGGGACTCGCACAGCAGGCTCTTCTCGGTCAGCACCACATCCAGCACCTCATTGCCGGTGTTGCGGTTCGCGTCATACAGGCGGGCCGCGCGCTCGGCTCATCAATGCGCTCCTGTGGTACCGCTTCGGGCGACAGCTTGCGGAGATTGGCGATCTGCACTTTCAGCTCATGGCAGCGCTTGTTGATGATCTGCACGTTCTGCCGGGCCACCTGATACTGCTGACGCTGACGCTCGTACAGCAGATTCAGTTCACTCATCTCCTTTTCCATGGCAGACTTCTTGAACAGCTCGCTCTGGAAATACAGCAGGGTGATAAAATAGAACTGCCCGATCAGAATGGTAACGGTAAGGCTCAGCGGAGTCTGTTCGGCGCGGGCATTGTCCAGCACGGCGGCCTGCACCATGAACAGGATGCCAATGAAGAACGCGCTGAACAGCTGCCGGGGCCCGATGTGGTATTCTCCTTTATAAGGAAGCTGCCGTGCCAGCAGGATGTACACCGCCGCAAAGAATACCGCCCCGGACAGCAGCTGTACCAGAACCGCCCAAGGGGAAGCCATGTTCAGCGGGTGTCCATACCGGGTAAACTGCAGCTCCAGAAAGCACCAGCTCTCGTAGGCGCACTGCGCGATGAGCAGGCTCCATACTGCGCAGTACAGGGCACCCTTTTTATTGATATCCGTACACAGATAGATCATCCCGCCCAGCAGCGCAAAAAGGAAACGTAAAGTACCAGCAGCAGGAGCTGCTGCTGCCACAGTGTTGTGGACTGTGCCAGAGGGTCCAGCAGCTGCGCCAGCAAAAGCAGCGGGAACAACATCCCGCAGGCGCGCGCCCAGAATGGGTGCGATGCCGCAAAGGCAGACAAAAGACCAGCGCCGCGCCCCAGCGCAGCAGCGCCCGGAGCAGGCTGTTCAGCAGCGATGTGGTCACAGCACACCTCCCATGTAGGACGCTACTGCGGTAAGAAAGGCCGTACGCTGCCTCCGGCTGATCTCCAGCCGGTCGTTTTTCACAAGGGCAAAGTCGTTTTCAATGCCCTTGACGTAGGCCAGATTGACCAGATAGCATTGGTTGCAGCGGACAAAATGATACTCGGCAAGCTGCTTTTCGGCACTTTGCAGCTGGCGCGTGCCGCGAACTCGCCTTTGGAGGTGTGGTAGTACAGCATCCGGCTGTGGGTCTCCAGATAATAGATATCAGCGGTGTCCAGCAGCTGGATGCCGCCGCCCGCCAGCTGCAGCACCACCTGCCCGCCTCTGCGCCGCTGCACCCGCTGGATGGCGCGGGAAAGCTTGGTGCAGAACTGGTAATAGTTCACCGGCTTCAGCACATAATCCAGTGCATCCACCTCGTAGCCCCGGATGGCATACTGTGCCATGTTGGTCACAAAGACCAGCACCACATCCGCATCCACGGCCCGGATAGCTTCGGCTGCTCCAAAGCCGTCCAGCCGTGGCATCTCCACATCCATAAAAATGATGTCGAATCCCGGCGTATAGTGCTCTGCGATCTCGGCACCGTCTGTGATGAGACTGATTTCCACCTGCAGGCCCTGCTCCTGCGCATATTGCCGGACGAACCGGTTCAGGCTTTCCCGTGTTTCTTCCTGATCCTCTACGATCGCAATTTTGAACATCCTGCACCCACCTTCTCACTGCGTCTGATCGCCGTATGGCTCTTTTATTGAAACACACTTTTCTATGAAATGCAATGGAAACCTTGCGGGGAAAACAGATGCGGTTCTCGTCCTGCTCTGACGTGGGTTAGTGGATGGCGCAGCAAAAAAGCCCCAGACAACCGTCTGAGGACTTTTGTGACAGAGCATTGCCAAGGGCAGGCAAACCTGGATTTATTCTAGATACTGCGGCAGATTCCACGCACCTCGCAGCACACGGTGGACCTCCACAGTCTTTATTTCATCGTTGACGCGGTAAAACACAAGATACTGGTCAACGACCATCCTACGGTAAGCAGGGTCGAGGCGGTAGATCTCGCACATTTTCGGGGTATCGCCCAATTTTGTGATCTTCTCCCGCAGCTCTTTCAGTACGCGGCTAGCTGTTTTAGGGTAAAAGCCAGACAGATATCGGGCGATATCGTTCAGGTCCTGTACAGCAAGGGGCAGATATTTGATTTTATACGTCATACTGCTTGCCCAGCGTCTCCCATACGCTTTCGTGGTCTGCCCATTGCGTGTCGGGGTCAGCCGCCTGCTGCTTTGCCTTGGCAAGTGCCTCGGCAACATACCGCTGGTGCAAGAACTCCTCGTACTTGGCGTAGTCCTCAATGTTGATGAGAACTGATTCCCCACGGCCATGATTCGTGATGATCACATGGTCATGGTCTTTGAGCATCTCGAAATTTCGGCGTAATGGTTGCGCAGGTCCCGGGAAGGGCGAACGAATGTCTGCATCATACGGGACACCTCCTGTCAGGAATATTGTATCACAAAATGACTACAGCTGCAACGGTGACAATAGGGTAAGAATCGTCCGTGGCCACAAATTTTCAATTCTTGGAAATTTTCTGCCATCCGGGACAGCTTCTTGTTGGGACGTGCCTGCCCCAAACCCTGCTGGTGAAAATTTTAGTCCCACCGATTTTCATCCGTCCATCTATATTCCGTTTGAGTTTCTTTATCGTTGCACATTGAATGGCATCCATCTTTTCCCCATATTTGACAATGCTCATGTGTGAAATGATCTTCCTGATAGCGAAAATACTCATGGTGGATACAATCCATACAATAGGATGTCAGGCAGATATTGTCTTTATTATCATGTAAAACATCTGTTGCGTTCATAATTTTCCTTCTTTCTACTATGATAGTGTGGTTAATATGTCTTTGCTTATTTTGAGTTACAATCTTTCGTATGCTTCATAATGCAACACCCCATTACGATAATGGGAAGCACAGCTCTCAGCCCAAGGTCACCCAAAAAGTCACATTTGCATCAAGAACCAATCCTGCAAACCATGCAGCCAAAGTGAAAACTGTTGCCCAACCATATCCCATTATAACACGCCCTTTCATTACGATTCGTTTAGCATGCTCACTGGTTTGAGTATACCATACAGCTTGACAAAAGACCACTGCTATATGTCAGAACTCTCCCTTTTTCCCGCGTACGTACGGACGGACATACGCAGCGATTGACCCGAAACGCACAGTATAGGGGGATGCAAAGCAAAAGGCAGGATACCACCCTTATAGTGATATCCTGCCTTTGCTCGTTTACTGCTCTGCGTACTCTCTCCGCAGAACCTCCGATAAACAAAAAACGTACCCGAACCCTTTTTCATAAAGAATCGGGTTCGAGTACGAACTGTATGGTGGACGGTACAGGACTCGAACCTGTGACCTCCTGCACGTCAAGCAGATGCTCTACCAGCTGAGCTAACCGTCCATAAGTCATATCGACTTAGATAGTTTACCACAGCCTGTGCAAAAAAGCAATACTTTTCTGTGATTTTTTATTTTTCCGCCTTCAGCGACCTGCGGACGATATCATACAGCACCGGCTTCATGGCCTCAATGTCATCGGGCTTGCCCTCCAGCACGCTGGAATAACACACCGACATGCACATGCTGCCCAGTGCGTGATGCGCTGGTAGATCTCCCGCTCGGTGCGGCCGGCCATTTCCGGGCTGGTCAGCACCACATTCAGCAGCTTGCGCATCAGCGGCTCGGCTTCGCGGCTGGCTTCGATCTGGTCCAGCCCCGGCCATATGAAGTTGTGCTCCAGAAACTTGAGCACCAGCGTATCCTTCCGCAGTGCTTCGATGATGTGGTCGATCACCGCCACCATCTTGTCCGGGAAGTTTTCGAGCTCTGTCTGCTTTTCCACCGCTTCGCACGCGTTGCTCAGCAGCTGGTAGCTCACCCGGCCCAGCAGCGCCTGCATCACCGCACCTTTATCCTGAAAATACAGATAAAAGGTGCCCTTGGCCACCTTGGCCCGGCTGGTGATATCCTCTACGCTGGTTTTTGCGGCACCTCGCTCCAGAAACAGATCATAGGCTGCCTCCAGCAGTGCCCGGCGCTTCTCCTGCTTTTTGCCCTCCACGGTACCCATATTCCCTGACGATTCCTCTTTTCCGCTCGGTTTCATTCGCTCATTTGTGTTGTCTCAATCATTTTAGCAGTCCTTTCCCGATAGTGCAAGTCAAAAAAGCTATACAATTTCAGGCAGTTGATAAGAAAACTGACTTCTGGTCATTTTTGTACTTGACACCCGGTTTGTCATGGTTATAATAGTGTTTGCTTGGAAATGACCACCAGTCATTTTACTAAGATTTTTAACCATTTTCTATGGAGGGTTCTCATGAAAAAGATCGCACAGGGCATTGTGCGGCTGCGCAAGCTGATCCTGACAGTAGCATTCCTGCTGTTGATCCCTTCCGCAATCGGCGCAATTGCTACCCGAATCAACTATGACATCCTCACCTACCTGCCGCAGGATCTGGACTCCATGATCGGCGAGGTAGCCCTTGAGGACGATTTCCATCTGGCCTCCACCGGTATGATCACGGTAGAAGGCTTACCCACAAACGAACTAATCGCCATGAAGAAGGACATCGAGGCTGTTCCCGGCGTGACCCAGACCTTCTGGCTCAGCGATGTGATCGACCCCAGCATCCCCACCGAGATGCTGCCCGCCGATGTGCAGCAGTTCATGTTCGGCAAGAACGATTCCACCATGCTGATCGTCCGCTTTGACGCCCCCAGCGCCAGCGACGAGACCATGGAAGCCGTCGCTCAGATCGAAAAGCTGCTGCGCAAGGACTGCTTCTTCGGCGGTATGAGCGTTATCCTGCAGGACACCAAGGCACTGGTCAATCAGGAAATGCCCATGTACATCCTGATCGCCGTGGGTGCCAGCCTTCTGGTGCTGTTCCTTTCGCTGGAAAGCACCATCACCCCGCTGCTGTTCATGCTGGGTCTTTTGTTCCCCATTGCGTACAACTTCGGCACCAACATCTTTCTGGGCCAGATCAGCTACATCACCGAAGCGCTGGCCACCGTGCTGCAGCTGGGTGTCACGATGGACTTCTCCATCTTCCTGCTGCACCGCTATCAGGAAGAGAAGGAGCTGCGCTCTTCCAACGAGGAGGCCATGACCAGCGCCATCTGCAAGACCATGACCTCCATCTCCGCTTCCAGCCTGACCACCATTGCAGGCTTCCTGGCACTGTGTGCCATGCGTCTGACGCTGGGCCGCGATATCGGCCTTGTCATGGCAAAGGGCGTTGCCCTCGGTGTCATCTGCACCGTGGTCATCCTGCCTCCCTGATCCTTACCTTTGATAAATGGGTGGAAAAGTACAAGCACCGCACCGTGATCCCCAAGCTGAAAAAGCTCAGCTACTTTGTTTCCAACCACTCGGTGCCCATCGTGGTTATCTTTATCCTCATCCTCATCCCCTTTGCCATCGCGCAGAACAAGACCGAGGTGTACTACACCCTGTTCGACTCCCTGCCGCAGGACCTGACCGGCATCGTGGGCACCAACAAGCTGGGCGAGGACTTCGGCATGACCACCAGCCACTTCATTCTGGTGCATGACGACCTGACTGCCACCGAGGTGAGCGACCTGTGCGATGAACTCAAGGACGTGGATGGCATTACGCAGGTGGTAAGTCTGGATTCCATCACCGGCCCGGGCTTCCAGACCGAGCTGCTTCCCGACAGCATCATGGAGATCCTGCAGTCCGGCGGCTACAAGCTGATCCTTGCCAACAGCTCTTATAAGACTGGCACGGACGCCATCAACAACCAGCTGGACGAGATGATTTCCCTCATCAAGACCGTTGACCCCGAGGGCGTCATCACCGGCGAGGGTGCCATGACGAAGACCTGATCGAAGTGGCAGATGTGGACTTCAAGAACGTCAACGTCTGGTCCATCATGGCCGTTCTGGTCATCATCGCCGTTTCCTTCAAGAGCATTTCCATCCCGGCGCTGCTGGTGGCCAGCATTGAAGCCGCCATCGCCATCAACATGGGCATCCCGTACTTCACCGGTACGCAGCTGCCCTTCATTGCAAGCATCGTCATTGGCACCATCCAGCTGGGTGCTACCGTGGACTACTCCATCCTGATGACCACCCGTTACCACGAGGAGCGCGCCTTTGGCCGCACACCGAAGGAAGCCGCCCAGCAGTCGCTGGAGCACTGCAGCCAGTCCATCCTGACCAGCGGCCTGACCTTCTTTGCCGCCACCGTCGGTGTGGCTGCCATCAGTAAGATGGAGCTGCTGAAGAGCATCTGCCTGCTGATCTCCCGCGGCGCACTGATCAGCATGGTGGTCATTCTGGTGATGCTGCCCGCAGCCCTGATGCTGTGCGACTGGATCATCCGCCACACCACCCTCAAGTGGATGGTACCCGAATCCGCCAACGCCAAGAAGTCTGAAAAGGAGTAATTACATTATGAAAAAATCGCTTCGTTTCGCCAGTGCGGCGCTGGCTCTCACCCTCGCCGCAGGCTGTGCAATGCCCGCATTTGCAGCTGGTAAGAGCAGCTTTTCCAAATCCGAGACCGTCTATGCTGTGATGAACGGCGACGGCTCCATCAAGAGCACCACCGTCAGCGAGCATCTGTACAGCGCCTCCGGCCTTGCAAACGTTACCGACAAGACCACCCTGACCGACATCCAGAACACTGAGAGCGATGCCGAGTTCACCCAGAACGGGGAAGAGCTGGTGTGGAACACCAACGACACCGATGTTTACTACAAGGGCAATACCGACAAGGCCCTGCCCATCGATGTGAAGGTGACCTACGCTCTGGACGGTCAGGAAGCTGCCCTTGAGGACATCATTGGCAAGAGCGGCCACCTGACTGTGACCGTCAACCTGAAGAACAACGAGACCGGCACCGTGAACGTGAACGGCAAGGACCGCACCATCGTCACTCCGCTGATCACCGCTGTGGGCGTCATTCTGGGCGGGGATGCTGCAACGTGACCGCAGAACACGGTATGATCGAAAGCGCCGCCAAAAGCAGCGTTGCCGCCTTTGTTACCCTGCCGGGCGTGAAGGATTCCCTGTCCGGCCTGCTGCCCGATGAGGTGGACAGCATCGAAGACTATCTGCAGGACACCGTGACTGTGGAAGCCGATGTGGAAGACTTTACCTGCCCGCAGGTCATGGTGGCCTGCGCTACCAGCACCGCTGCTCTTGGCACGGACAATGTGTTTGACCTGAGCAGCATCAACGACCTGACCGATGGCATCAACCAGCTGAACGATGCCATGAGCCAGCTCATGGACGGCGCTTCCCAGCTGGTGGACGGCACCTCTCAGCTGGCAGGCGGTGTTCTGGCCCTGCTGGACGGTGCCAACACCCTGAACAACGGCGCTGCCGCTCTGGACGACGGCCTTGGCCAGCTGACCAACGGTCTGGACACCCTGAGCGCCAACAATGCAGCACTGAACGCCGGTGCGCAGCAGGTGGCGGACGGTGTGCTGGCTTCTGCCAACAAGACCCTGAAGGAAGGCGGCCTGATCGACGAGGACATGACATGGTCGAACTACGAGGCTGTGATCGACAACATCCTCACCATGAACGATAAGACCCTTGCTGCCGGCCGCAAGATGGTGCGCACATCTGGGAGCAGGCTCCCAGCTTCAAGGACAGCCAGCTGGATCTGGCCCTGTATCTGTCCGCGACCAAGACGAACCACGATCTGGAAGCAGCCCTGAAGCTGATGCAGAACTTTGACGCTTCCATGCTGACCGGCGCTCTGGAGATGGTGACCAATGCCGATGCAAAGAACACCGCCAAGGCCGAGCTGAAGTATCAGGTGGAGAACAGTCAGGATATGGCCGATGTCCGCGCCTGAAGACCAGCCTTTCTCAGATCCAGTTCTTTGTTTCCAGCGTGAACCAGTACACCGCAGGCGTGCAGACCGCTGCGGACGGTGCCCACTCCGCAAAGGATGGCAGCGCACAGCTGGCTGCAGGCACCAAGACCCTGTATGACGGCGTGAACACCCTGAACACCGGTGCAGGTCAGTTGAATGACGGCGCTGGCCAGCTGAACGACGGTCTGAACCAGTTCAACGAGGAAGGCATCTCCAAGCTGACCGGCGCGCTGGATCAGGATCAGCTCCATGGCCTGAAGACCGTGCTGGACGAGATGACCGACCGCCTGAACGACTACACCAGCTTTGCCGGTGCACCGGACGATGCCGAGAGCAGCGTGAAGTTCGTCTACAAGACCGCTGAAACCGTGGCTGCTGCCGACACCACTGTAGCCGAGACCGAGACGGTGAAGGAAGGCAATATCTTTACCCGCCTGTGGCAGCGCATCGTGAACCTGTTCAAGTTCTGATAAGACATCTTCGAGAATTCATGTTGAACCTCTTTCCATAGAGAAGGGGCTGTTGCAAAGCAGCCCCAACGAAATGAGATAGGCTTCCCCGAAAGGGGCTGCCTATCTCATTTTTTTTGAGATTCTGCCTTTGAGTTTTCAGCATTCTGCCCGTTTTGTACGGTGAATGCGGCAGTTTTCAACATTTTAAAGGGACGCTGTTTTGCAACAGCCCCGCGGGCGATGGAATGGCCCGACTCGTGTCCGGCAAGAAAGCTGCCCGCCCACGATATGCAGTTTACTTGCGTGCGATCATTTCGGTGTAAGCCAGCACCAGCGGGCCGACACCCTTGGCATCGTTGCAGACCACCGGCTCGCTGAAGTAGTAGGCCAGGGAGCCGTCGCGGTGATCCTTGCCGCCAAGACCCGCCACCAGGCAGATGCCGTCCAGCTGCAGACTGCATCCGGTTCTTGGAGAGGTACTTGTCGCAGGTGCCGTAGAAGGCCTTTTCGGCCCATGCGGCCATGCGTTTGGGCAGGTAGCCCAGACGCACGCCTTTGAGCACCGCGTAGGCAAACAGCGCGGTGCCGCTGGTCTCGAGGTAGTTGCCCTCCACACCGGGTGGTCCATCACCTGCCAGAACATGCCGGTCTCCTCGTCCTGGAATTTGTGCACATCCTCAATGGTCTGCTTGAGCATTGCCATGATGCCGCGGTACTCGTTGTACAGCTGCTCGTCCATCCGCTCCAGCACGTCCACCATGGCTACCATGAACCAGCCCATGCACGCAGCCAGAAGTTGGGGCTGCAGCCGGTGACGGGATCGGCCCAGTACATCTGGCGGCTCTCATCGTAGCGTGGTAGTACA
>ENA-OQDF01000161-OQDF01000161.1-human-gut-metagenome-genome-assembly--contig:-NODE-161-length-24864-cov-1.870275_pt1 | contig 24864 bp, 27 predicted proteins | sample MGYA00242769_ERZ504597 | MGnify/ENA primary metagenome ERZ504597 (study PRJEB26092, sample SAMD00036305) | human gut metagenome | host: Homo sapiens | study: EMG produced TPA metagenomics assembly of...
GCTTAGTTTTTATATCATCTTGTAATGATGATTTAGTGATGGAAAGAAATGATATATTATCTACAAATAATATAGAAATTTCTATTCATGATTCTCTTCTAATGAATAAAAGACTTAGTTTTGAAAAAAGATTTTGCTAAAGCATTATCAAAAGTTTTTAATGAAAGCCTAATGGCTAGAAATTTGATTAAAAACGAGGCTTTAAAAATGATTGATAATGATTATGATGTTCTTTATCAATTAGTAAAAGATGAGATGCTGGAAGATAATATTACATTTGAACAGTATATAGGGAAATATATTGAAATGGATAAATTATTATCTATTAATGAAAAGTTTCCTACTCTAACAATTTTTGTTCCAGAATTACCTAAGAATTCGTTCTCTGCTGCTCTTTGGAATACTGATAAAGAAATACCAGTTGTTGCTGTTAGAACTTGTATCAGTAACGATGTTCCTATATATGATAAGGATGGGGAAGAAAAAATTATAAAATCAGATCTCATTCCTATGTATCCTATTGTTGTATTAAAGGATAATGAAAGAATCGTAGCGAATGAATATAGTAATTTGTCTAGAAGTAATTTTAGTAGTACTAATTTTACTTTTTTCTTCTAAATCGGGAATAACTTATTCTTTTCTTGGAGAATCTTTTAATAATATGAAACAAAAAAACATTTTAAGATCTCGAAATGTAAATAAAAGTATGAAAGATAGATTACAAAAATCAGTTGATGCATATAATATTTATAAAAATAAGGATGGATGGCATAGGGACTATATATATTATGATATGGTTCCAGGTTCAGATAAAGGTGTATTTGTTTATGATTATAAAGAAACACTATATTCTTTCCAAATGAAAGGGGATCCAAATATAGCTTTCCAAAAGATATCAGATCAAACAGGAGATGCACAGTTAGATTATGATCAAATATTTAATCCTAGGCAATCTTATAAAGCTACTCCTTGGACTGATGGTAAATTTGATTTTTTAGTTAAAGTATATGTTGGAACAAAAAGTCCTATAGGGACAGAACAAACTTTTTCTTTTGGCGTAAAACCAGAAGATCTATTTAGAGTATCTTACAAAGATATAGGAGGAGGTAATTCTAAAGTTGATGGTGTAAAAGAATGCCTAGTTGTTCCTCTTGATTTACCTCTGTTTGAATGGAATATAGAAAATTTTAGTTGTGTAATAAAATTTCTATAGAAGAAATTGATGGTACAGAAACTCAAAGGACGCTTAGCCAAACTAACTGCTGAATTTGCAGGAAATTTTGAACTTAATCCTGTAAAAGGAGTTTTTGAAAAAGTAGGATTGAAATTTGGTGCAAGTGCGAAAAAGACAATTACGACTACATTTGAAAAAACATTTACATTGGGTAATGATGAATTGGGGGATGTTATTGTTAATTTTTATGATCCTGTTGTTCTTTCTGGTGATTGGATTGAATATGCAGGACGTAGAGATACGGCATATTCAATTCCATTAAATAGTAAATATTATAATGGTTATTATAAAATAGAGTTGGCTCCTTTGAAAATGTATTAATGGATATGCTTATATGAATAAGCTAAATATGAAGTAAATAGTTTATAAATAACTATTTACTTCATATCTTAAATATAATTAGTAATAAAATGTAATAGTTTCTTTTATTTGATTTTGACGGTTTGACCAATTATGAGTGAGAAATCATATTACTATTAGTGTCATGGATGAAAACTGTAATAGAATGAATAGTTTCTTCTGGTTTTATTTCTAGATAGCCATCTATATTTGTTCTTTTTACTTGATTAGGTATAATTGTATTTTTACCATTAGAGTATATACCATTCCCTTTATCTGTGTAATTTGCGAGATCAATAGGTGCTATATCATAATAAATGTATGCTATTGCATTATAAATAGGTGTTTTTGTGTTATCTTTGCTAATTCTAAGTACTTTTATTTCAATATATGATTCACTAATCTCTTCTATGCCATTATCTTTATTACAAGAAGATAGAATTACTATAATAAATAGTAAAATGCTAAGTTTATTTAAATGATGATTTTTGCATGGCTTATATTTTATGTTGATTAATATTTCAAATGTAGTGAATATATTGTAATAGGCTATATGTAAAATATAATTAATGTCTTTTGTGTAAAATAGAAATAATAAAATACGGTTTACTTTATTGTGATCTTTTATATACATTGAGGATAGGGGTATTTGATGGTTTCCTGTCTTATAAGAAAACAATAGTCATTATGGAATCAACAACTGAAAAACGGAATATCTCTATGCTTTACTGGGATGAAGCTAAAAAAGGAATGATGGCAGGTTTCATCTTTTCTTTATTCATTCTTTTACTATTCTCATTCGTTTCTTGTGACAAGGATGAGGATACTTCTTTTGAAGAAACTCCTTACTATTTGGGGTACTTTGAAGGAAAGGTGAATAGTCAAGATATTTCTATAGCTAATCAGTCGAACTCTCATTCTTTCATTGATCATGGAAATTTTTGGCAGGAGGTAAATACCGATTTAAGCGGTTTCTATTGGGAGATACCATTAGGAGTGCATATCTCTGACTATCCTTATCCTATGCTGAGGATCTCATTGATTCCATTGAGAGAAGGAGAATATCTGATCGATAAGGGTAAATTATTGAATGAAGAGATAGAATCTACTGTTAGGATCACGAAAGATGACGCTAAAATAGTGTATCATCCACTGAAATCTTCATTTCGGATACAAGTGGATAGTATTCGTTTTCATGAGGGAAGTGGTACCCCTTATATTGAAGGGAAGATGGAAGGTATTTTATATAATATAGAGAATTCGGAAGATTCGATCGTCATAAAAGACGCTATATTCGGAATACACTAACTTGGAGCCGAATAATGATATAGAAGCAATATTTAGATTGAATGGGAGTTCTATATCATGATATGTCGAACTTTTATTCAATCTAAATATTAATATTAATACCTTGTAAGTAATGAAGAAGTTATTTGTTCTGTTGATATTGCTTTTATTTTTTGGCCGATCGCAGGCAACTGATATAGAGGCTCGTACCGGTATATTAGGAGGAGATGGATGGGGACTTCAAACCGGGGCGTATATAAACTTCCGCAATCACGGTTGTTTTCTATACAAACGGGATTGTTGTTGCATACCGCGGGGAATTCGTTTTCATATGGAGATGATTGGAATATTGATTTTTTGTACCCGTGTATGTCTTCTTTCATATTCCGTTGAGCGATAAGTGAATCTCCGATTAATGCGGGTGCTTACACCGGTAGTGGTGAATCTTGGAATCTGGGAGCTACGGCGGCGGTAGGTATAGAGGTAAAAAGATTTTATGTGGGAGTGAACTATTTCCAGAATTGTGTCAATGACCGGGATTTGAATTGGGGTTGTCGGTTGGATATAAATTCACATTATTTTAATCTTTTATATATTTTGAGGATAGGGGTATTTGAGCGTTTCCTGTCTTACGATAAAAACAACGAGAATTATGGAGTCAACAAGTAAAAACAGAATACCCCTAAACTTTGGTACTGGGGGAACCTAAAGGAGGAATGAGCCTTGAGGATTGTGAGAAATAGTAAAAGAGATCCCGCATTTTGACAGGAAAACCCGGCTTGCGGATATGTATATAGCTTTTGTTTGACAGCAAGGGTTTCATTGTGGCATTTAACATAAGGAAGAGAGCCTGTTTTTATACATCGCTCTCTTTTTTTTATAACTTAGCCCCCAATTACTAAATCGAAGAACATGAAAAAGACTTTTTATTAGCGATCGCCTTGTTGTGCTTTTGCGTTCCGATGAGCTTATTCGCACAAAAACAGCTTGCTTTCAAGGATGGGAAATTCAAGATCGTCCAATTTACAGACATTCATTGGGATCAGAAATCATCTAAATGCGCTAAGACAGTCGCTACGATACAATCCGTATTAAAGGCGGAGAATCCGGATGTGGCAATGCTGACGGGCGACGTGGTGACAGCAAGCCCCGGTTTGGAAGGATGGAAGTCAGTGATCGGGATCTTTGAGGAGGCCAAGATACCGTTTACGGTCATGATGGGAAATCATGACGCGGAGATCGTCCCCAAGGACGAGATTTATGCCATGCTTAGTAAATCACCTTATTTTATGGGCGAGAAGGGACCGGGTGATATCCATGGAGCCGGAAACTATGTGATACCGGTCTACAGTTCGGATGGAAAGAAACCGGCGGCCTTATTGTATTGTATCGACTCCAATGATTATCCTACGCTGAAGGATTATGGCACGTATGATTGGATTCATTTCGACCAGATCCATTGGTATCGTGAGCAAAGTATGCGCTATACCAAGGAAAATGGCGGCAAACCGTTGCCAGCCTTGGCTTTTTTCCATATTCCTCTGTTGGAATATAATGAGATCGTTGGGGCGGAGACTACATTAGGACAGAAAGAAGAGGGAATCGCCTCTCCCAAGATCAACACGGGCTTCTTCGCTTCCTTGGTGGAAATGAAGGATGTGATGGCTACTTTCGCCGGGCACGATCATGATAACGATTATATAGGAATGTTATATAATGTGGGGCTAGCTTTCGGGCGTGTATCCGGATGGGACGCTTATGGAGATTTCGAGCGGGGTGGCCGTATCATTGAATTGCGTGAGGGCAAGTTTGAGTTTGATTCATGGATTCGTACCTCGTCCGGAAAGGAATATACGTATTATTATCCGTCTGGCCTGACCTCTAAGGATGAGGAAACGATGGAATTCTTACCCGCCAAAACGGTAAAACCTAAAAAGCACGGGGTAGCTTATACCTATTATGAAGGCAAGTTTAAACATACGGATCAGATCGCTTCCGGGACAAAAGTGAAAGAGGGTACGATGAAAAATATCTCCATTCAGGAGGCTCCGGCCAAGGATCATTTCGCTTATGAGTTCCGTACGTTGATAAATATCCCTGAAAAAGGTGTATATCGCTTTTATACGTATTCGATGATGGTTCCAAGCTATTTATAGACGGTAAAGCTATTGTTGATAATGATGGCTCTCATAATGCTCGTATAGCGAAAGGAAAGGTAGCGTTAGACGCTGGTTTCCACGAATTACGTGTTTTGTATTTCGAGGATTATATGGGCGAGGCCTTGGAGGTCGGGGTTTCCAGCCGTAAAATAAAGGAAGCTGTCTTACCAGAGGACTGGTATTATTTACCGGAATAAATATCCAGTTGTAGAGACGCAGCATGCTGCGTCTCCCACTGTCTGATAGTATCTTAGTCTTGTACGGCAGCTTTCGCTTTCTCTACCGCCTCATTGATATTACTGCAAATATTTTCTGCGCCAATCTTCTTATCGAATCCGGATTTTGTCAATACACGGTGTACATGTTCATTGACCCCGGAAAGTATCATATGGATATGCTCTGCCTCGGAAAGACGGAAAAGACTTTCCAAGTTATGCAGACCGGTAGAATCTATGAACGAAACCTTACGCATACGGATGATGCGGACTTTCGGTTTATCTCCCATACTTTTCATGATGCCGTCGAACTTATTCGCTACGCCGAAAAAGAACGGACCATCGATCTCGTATACCTCTACACCTTTAGGCAGGGAGAGGACTTCCTCGTCATGATGAATCTCGCCCTCGTCGGAAAGATCGATCTCATCCGTGGTGACGGATACATGCGTGGTCTCAGCCACACGGCGCATAAAAAATAACATGGCGATCAGAAGGCCGATCTCGATAGCGATCGTAAGATCAAAGATAACCGTCAGGAAGAAAGTCACCAACAAGACGGATACGTCGCTTTTCGGGTTTTTCATCAAGGAACGGAACGTACGCCACTCACTCATATTATAGGATACGATGATCAATACGCCAGCCAGACAAGCCATTGGAATGTGTTTGGTAAGCGGTCCGAGGAAAAGCAAAATCAATAATAATACGATGGCGTGAATAATACCGGCAACCGGAGTTCGTCCACCATTATTTATATTGGTCATTGTACGGGCGATGGCGCCGGTCACGGGAATACCGCCAAAAATAGGAACGATGATATTCGCCGCACCTTGGGCGATTAGTTCCGTATTTGAATTATGCTTGTCGCCTGTCACACCATCCGCTACCGTAGCGGATAATAAAGACTCGATAGCCCCAAGGATAGCGATCGTAAAGGCGGAGGGAAGCAATAAGTTGATTGTCTCCATATTAAACGTGATCGGAGCCGGGGCTGGCAAGGAAGCGTTAATAGTAAACCGGTCTCCAATCGTCTCGATACCTGTAATACCCAAATGATTACGCATAATGTAAACAACGATCGTCATGATGACGATAGCGATCAAGGAACCCGGAATTTTCTTCGTTAGCCTCGGGCTTAACGTAATGATCAGGATACTAATGATACCGATAACGAATGCCCAAGGGTTAACCGTATCGAACGCCCCGAAATATGCGATCCATTTAGAGATGAAATCGGCGGGGACTTTATCCATAGTCAATCCAAATAAGTCTTTCATTTGTGTCGTGAAGATAGTGATAGCGATACCACTCGTGAAACCTACGACAATCGGGTAGGGGATAAACTTAATCACGGTACCGAGCTTCAGCACGCCCATCAATACCAGAATAATACCCGCTATGACGGTAGCGATGGCAAGCCCTTCGATACCGAAGTTCTGTATAATGCCATAAACGATCACGATAAACGCTCCGGTAGGTCCGCCGATCTGTACGTTGCAGCCTCCTAAAAGGGAGACAATGAATCCACCGATAATAGCCGTGATCAATCCTTTCTCCGGACTTACCCCGGAGGCGATACCAAAAGCGATGGCGAGTGGTAGGGCAACTATGCCGACAATTATACCCGCCATGAGATCCGTCATGAATCTCTCTTTGGAATAATTTCTCAGCGCCGTAAAGAGTTTGGGCTGAAAATCAAATTTGTTCTTCATTTTTCTTCTTGCCTGTTTGATTTGAGGATGCAAAGTTAATAAAATAAAGAAGATGCAAAAAATCTAAAGACGCATTCCGGTTTTGTGTAAACAATTTAGGAGGATTTGTTGTTTCATTGTATAAAGGAGGAGAAGTTTTTCCTTGATAAATAAGTGATATCTATTGAGAGATAGATATTATTTAATGTTTGCGTAAATCGATATCTGGAAACAATTCTTACTTTTGATCGGTCATGAGAAAAACGATATACAAAACAGACTCATTAATTTACTACATAAAATTAGCATTATGGAAAAAAGTATTAAAGGTACACGTACCGAGCAGAATTATTGAAATCATTCGCCGGAGAATCTCAGGCAAGAAGTCGTTACACATTTTTCGCTAGCGTAGCCAAGAAAGAAGGTTACGAGCAAATCGCAGGTGTTTTCATGGAAACAGCCGAGCAAGAGAAGGAACACGCTAAACGTTTCTTTAAATTCTTGGAAGGTGGAATGGTTGAGATTACCGCTTCTTATCCTGCAGGCGTAATCGGAACAACCGCTGAGAACTTGGCAGCCGCGGCAGCTGGTGAGAATGAGGAGTGGGCTGAATTGTATCCTGAGTTCGCTAAGATTGCGGAGGAAGAAGGTTTTCCCGCTATTGCCGTAGCTTTCAAGATGATCGCAAAGGTAGAGGCTGAACACGAGAAACGTTATCGTAAATTGTTGGCTAACGTAGAGGAAGGTAAAGTATTCGAGAAAGATGAGGCTATCTTCTGGCAATGCCGTAACTGTGGTTTCGTATTCGAGGGTAAGAAGGCTCCGGTTAATTGTCCGGCATGCGCTCATCCGCAAGCTTACTTTGAACCGATGAAACAGAACTATTGATAATTAAAAGTTGAGAATTGAGAATTAACATAGCTAGTAATTCTCAATTCTCAATTTTCAATTATTTAATCGGTGGGTAATCAATCGTATAATGTAATCCCCGGCTCTCTTTCCGTTCCATCGCTTGACGAGTGATCAAATAACCTACATTGATCATATTACGCAACTCACATAATTCACGGGATGCCTTACAACGTTTGAAAAGGCTCTCTGTCTCCTCATATAAAATATCCAAACGGTTCCACGCACGGATCAAACGTGTGTTACTACGAACGATACCTACATACGCTTCCATGATCTGGTTTACCTCTTTCATTGCTTTGGGTGATCAATACACGCTCTTCATTGGTGATCGTTCCCTCATCGTTCCATTCCGGTACATCCTGGTTGAACTCATAGCGATCCATGACGCTTAATGAGTGTTTCGCTGCGGCATCGGCATATACAACTGCCTCGATCAATGAGTTTGAGGCCAATCGGTTACCACCGTGCAAGCCGGTACAAGAACATTCTCCGATTGCGTATAGCCGGCGGATGCTGGATTGCCCGTTTAAGTCTACCTTGATACCTCCGCATAAATAATGGGCGGCAGGGGCTACCGGGATGTAATCTTTCGTGATATCGATCCCTAAGCTGAGGCATTTTTTATAGATATTGGGGAAATGTTTCTTCGTCTCTTCCGGATCTTTGTGCGTCACGTCCAAATAGACATGGTCTTCACCCGTTGTTTCATCTCGCTATCGATCGCACGGGCTACGATATCACGGGGAGCCAAGGAAAGACGGGGATCATATTTATGCATGAACTCCTCTCCGCCAAGGTTTCTCAATACAGCTCCATATCCGCGCATCGCCTCGGTGATGAGGAAAGAGGGACGGTCGCCCGGATGATACAAGGCGGTCGGGTGGAACTGGATGAACTCCATATCTTTTACGGAGCCTTTCGCACGGTAAACCATGGCGATACCGTCTCCGGTAGCTACCAGCGGGTTTGTCGTATTCCGGTAAACGGCCTCGCAACCGCCTGTCGCCATAACGGTTATCTTTGACAAGAAGTATGTACCTCGCCCGTATCCTCGTTCAATACATAGGCACCGAAACATTTGATACCGGGGGTATGGCGGGTGACGATAATGCCATATGGTGCTGGGTGATAATCTCTACCGCATAATGGTTCGTGAATACGGCGATGTTGGGATGGTTGTTTACCGTTTCTATCAAGCTCGTCTGTATCTCGGCTCCTGTATTGTCGGCATGGTGCAGGATACGAAACTCGGAGTGTCCTCCTTCTTTATGCAGATCGAATTCTCCGCTTTCTTTCTTATCGAAATTAACTCCCCATCGGATAAGCGCCTCGATCTGGGCAGGGGCCTCGCGCACGACTTTCTCCACGGCTGCCCGGTCACTGATCCAGTCGCCGGCGATCATCGTGTCTTCTATGTGCTTCTCGAAATTATCTACTTTCAAGTTGGTTACGGAAGCGATACCTCCTTGCGCGAAATATGTGTTGGCTTCTTCTTGTCCGGCTTTACAGATAAGTGCTACGCTCTTGCCTTCATTGGCTACTTTCAGAGCGAAACTCATACCGGCGATTCCTGAGCTATCACTAAGTAATCGAATCTTTGTACCATGTTTTCTACTGTTTAGGCTCACAAAGTTAGGGATTAACTGATTAGGTTGTTCCTTTTGCGCTTGCTTTTCGTACAAAATAAATATAGACTACAGGTTTTCCGGATAGAGCCTTGCGGGTTGTGTTACTGCAACCCGGCTTGCAGTGGAGGTCTTTAGAATTGGACGGATAATCCCAACGTGAAGGTACGGGCTACAGGATAGATGGAAGTGGTCTCGATACCGGGTTCTACGCCATTCACGTTGATATTAGCGGGATCGCCTCCGGTATATCCGGTAAGTGTAAATACATTATTTACCGAGAAATAGCAGCGTAACGATTGAATCCATTTATTGTCTGGGAGAGGGGACAAAAATATCATTATACGGGATTTAGCGCCGGTGCCCGTGGCTTTGAGACGGATTACTTCGGTTATAACAACCTGAAAGCGGGTGGTACAGTGAAATACGGAGACGTGACTTCTTTCCAAAACGAGAATCGTCTGGCCTCATTCATGGGTCGTTTCAATTATATGTATGACAACCGTTTTATCGCCACCGTGAACTTACGTGCGGACGGTTCCTCTAAATTGGGTATGAATAATAAATGGGGCTTCTTCCCTTCCGCTTCCGCGCTTGGGTGTTGAATGAGGAGGCTTTCTTGAAAGACGTGGATTGGCTGAGCCAGTTGAAACTACGTGCGGGTTATGGTCTGACCGGTAACAAGATGCTATCGAGGCTTATAACTCGTTGGCTTTGATGAGCCCGAACGGTGTGACTTCCGTCAATGGAAATTCTACCGCTACCTATGGCTTTACACGTAACTCGAACCCGGACTTGCGTTGGGAGGTGAAAAAGACATTCGATGTGGGTGTGGACGCCGGTATCCTCGATGGCCGCTTTACGTTGACTGCCGATTGGTATACTTCCAAGACTACGGATCTGTTGTATAAATACGCGGTTCCGGTTCCTCCGTTCGTATATCCGGAATTATTGGCGAACTTGGGAGAGATGACCAACTCCGGCGTGGAATTGGCTGTAAGCGGTGGTATCGTGAAGACAAAGGATTTCGATTTCAACATGGGCGTGAATTTCTCTTACCAGAAGAATAAATTGAACTCCTTGAGCGGTTCTTATATGGGACAAGAGTTGCAGGCGAAACAATATATGGATCTGTCCAGTATGAGTGGTGCCGGTTTCGTAGGAAACAACCGTGTGGTTTATCAGATGGTAGGCTATCCTGTCGGAGTGTTCTACATTCCTCGTTGCTTGGGCTTGACTCCGGCTTTGGATGAGAATGGAAACGCTATCGAAGGCCGCTATATCTACAACTTGGATCAGACGATCGATGGAAAAGAGGGTTTGGATACCAATGATGGTGGCGACCGTTATATCGCCGGACAAGCCATGCCGAAATATTATCTGGGAATGAACTTCAGCTTCCGCTACAAACGCTTTGACTTGATGACGCAGATGAACGGCGCTTTCGGTCATAAGATCTTCAACGGTACATCGCTAGCTTATATGAACTTGAGCCAGTTCCCTACATACAACGCATTGGCTAAGGCTCCGGAAAGCAAGATCTACGACCAGTCGATCTCTGATTATTGGTTGGAAAAGGGTAATTATTTGAATATCGATTATATTACGTTGGGTTACAACATCGATTGCAAAAAGATCGAGAAATACGTGAAGAATATCCGTGTGACATTCTCGGTGAACAACGTAGCTACGATCACGGGTTACTCCGGTTTGTCTCCGATGATTAACAGTACGACGGTCGATAAAGATAATAATGACCTAGGTATGGATAACAAACGTTTCTATCCGTTATCCCGTACGTATTCATTAGGTTTGAGTGTTAACTTCTAAATCCATTTAAAGAGTCATGAAAAAGAAATTTATATATAGCTTTATGATAGCCGCTGCCGCCGCGGCATTTTCTTCCTGTTCTAATTTTTTGGAAGAGCGTCCTACAGACGCGTTTGATGAGGAGACCGCGTTCCAAAGCCCTACGTTGGTCTATGTAAACACGGTTGCGAGCTTGTACAATAATATGTTTAAGATCATGGGTAACGACCGTCATGTATATGACTTGAATACCTTCTCCAGCGATGAGGCTATGCTCTTGTCGTATCGGCGACTGGGAAGATGGCGGTTTATGGCAGAATATTTTCTTACACCGTTGGGGCACGATGAATGATTTGACCAAGAACTCTTGGGATTTCTTGTATGAGCAGATCGGAAAATGCAACCAGAGTGTTGATAAGTTGCAAGCCTTTGCCGAGGAACAACCGGACGTGGAATATTTCAAGGTTTATCTGGAAGAGGTCCGTGCGTCCGTGCGTTTTTCTATTATGAGTTGTTGGATTTGTTCGCTCGTGTTCCGTTGGTAACTTCCTCTACGACACCGATGTCTGAGGTAAAGCAATCTGAGCGTAGCGTTGTATTTAACTTTGTCCGTTCGGAGTTGGAGGAGGCGTTGCCTTATCTTTCAGATAACCGCAGTAACCAAAAGGGCGAGTATTACGGGCGTATTACCAAGCCGGTGGCTTATATGATCTTGGCTAAGTTGGCGTTGAATGCGGAGGTTTATGCGGACGACAATTGGACGGACGGCAATCGTCCGGCTGGAAAGAACATCAAGTTTACCGTTGACGGTAAAGAGATGAACGCTTGGGAAGCTACGATCGCTTATGTGGATAAGCTGGAGGCTTTGGGCTATAAATTGCAGGGAAACTTCTCGGAGAATTTCGCCGTAGCGAACGAGACCTCGGTTGAGAATATTTTCACGGTTCCTATGGACCCGGTCGCTTATCCGGACGCTAAGGACTACAATTTGGTACGTACCCGCCATTATGATCATGCAACCGCTTACGGCCAATCCGGATGGAATGGCTCTTGCGCTACGGTGAAGGCGATGAACGTATTTAAGTTCGGTACGGCGGATGAGGATCCTCGTTGTAAGCTTACTTATTTTACGGGCGAGGTGACCGGCCCGGACGGAAAGACGATCTATACGGAATGGGACGGACAGAAAGTTCCTTTGAAATATGAGCCGAACGCCCCGAAGGTATATATGGATGCCTCCGATGGTTTGTTGGTGAAGACCGCCGGAGCTCGTATGGCTAAATATGAGTTCGACCAGAATGCTCAGGATGGTGGAAACTTGCATGGAAATGACTGCGTGATCTTCCGTTTCGCCGATGCGTTGCTGATGAAGCGGAAGCCAAGATTCGTTTGGGACAGAATGGAGACGATGAGGTGAACCAAGTTCGCAACCGTGTAGGCGCCAAACCGCTACAAAACGTAACGCTGGATACGCTATTAGACGAGCGTATGCTTGAATTAGCGTGGGAAGGCGTACGCCGGCAGGATTTGATCCGTTTCGGCAAGTTTACCGAGGCTACGGTAGACCGCTATGTAGCGTGAAACATTCCGCCAGCTCACTGGATTATCAAGAGGATAAGACGGGATATACAACGGTATTCTCCATCTATGCCGATATCCTTAGCCTGAATCCTAACTTGACACAGAATCCGGGATATTAATACGATTCATTTTAATCTTTAAGGCTTTATCAGGGGGCTGTCCGTTATTGGGCAGCCCTTTCTTCTTTTTGCTTGATTTTCCCTAGTATCTTCGGGAATTTCCATATAAATAACAACGTACAGCAAATAGCGGCCGTGGCATCCGATACGGCTTCTGCCGCATATACGCCGGTTACCCCCATAAAATGAGGTAATAGTATGCCAAAGGAATCAAGAGGATTACTTTACGAAGCAAGGCGATAAAGATAGATATCTTAGCTTGTCCCAACGCTACGAACATATTCTGGCAAGCTCGTTGTAAGCCAAAAATCGTCATACCCGCCAAGAAGATGGGCATGACCCAACGGACGGTATCGATCAACTCCTCGTCGCTTGTAAAAGCGGAGGCTACGGTTGAGGGGAATAAGATCATGAATAGCATGAGTATCAAGTTGAAAGAGAACATAACGATTAGCACGATACGAAAACAATCTTTCACCCGCTGTTTGTCTCCATGTCCGTAATTATAGCTTATGATCGGTACGAATCCTTGGGCGAAACCGGTCAGCGGTACGCTAGCGAATTGCATGGCACTCTGTAAGATAGCCAATGCGCTCACATAGATATCACCAAAATTTTTTCAAACTACTATTCAAGACGAAACCCACCAGACTCTCCGTGCTGGCCATGATGAACGGAGAAATTCCCAAAGCGAACATCGAGAGTACGATTCTTCGGTCCAGTCTCATATACCGCCTTTCCAAAGGCAAGGAGGCACGTCTTGAGAAAAGGAAGCTCAATACCCATATGGCACTGCAAGCTTGCGATAGGATCGTGGCGAGCGCGGCGCCTTTTACCCCCATATCCAACCAGAAAATGAAGATAGGGTCTAATACGATATTCAATAAAGCCCCGATCAAAACCGAGCACATAGCGATAGACGGACGCCCTTGTGCGTTGATAAAGGCATTCAAGCCCGTGGATATCTCGACAAACAGAGTGCCCAGTAAATAAATAGAGAGATAATCCACCGCATATCCTAACGTATATTTTGATGCTCCTGTAAAAAGCAGGATCGGTTCCATGAAGGTATAGGTGATGAGGGAAGTGAATATAGTAATAGGATAAGCAATATAATCCATTCCCACTATTTTCCGGCCGTTCCCGGTCGCCCTGTCCGAGAGCGATAGCCGCTAACGGCGAACCGCCCGCTCCCACGATAGCGGAGAAAGAAGAGATCAAGATCACGATGGAGGTGGTCACCCCTATACCGGCCAAAGCGTTTGTCCCGATCTCGGGAATATGCCCGATATAGATACGATCTACGATATTATAAAGTAAGTTGACAAATTGGGCCGCTACCGCCGGAAGCGCCATTTTGAAAACCAGCGGTAGCATACGTTCCGTACCTAGCCTAGCCTCGTATTTGTTCTTCATATTCAATCGGGATTTCAATTAAAATGGCTGCAAAGTTACAAGAACTTGTTGGATTATATAATCGAGTTCCATAAATTACCAGTTAATAAAAAACACTTAATATCTACCACATCTACAATTCCTTCTTATATGCCTTATAAATAAACATCTTATATAGTGGTTGTAGATAGAAAATATCTACAATTATCATTCTTTATCTACCATGTTTTGATAGAAAACGCAAGAAACCAAATTATCGTTTAGGTTCGTGTGTCGTAGTGCCTATATATGTAAAAGTAGTTTCTATTAGGGAAAACAAAAGTTTCGTGCTGAAGAAACTTTAGTTTCTATATAGGGAAACAAAAGTTTTCTGCTTGATAAACTTTTGTTTTTTACCATAAAAACTGCAAATGCTTATATGCTAATATTTTAAATACATAATACAACTAGTAGATACGTAGTGTGCCGCATCTCCCTACTGGCTGATTGTATCTCAAAATCACTATTGAAAAACAAATATTTTAGTGGTATTTATAAAATAAATTTTATAACTTGCGTTTAAGTTGTAAACTGTAATCTAAATGAAGAGAACACTAGGACTGACTTTGCTACTTTTCGCTACCCTTTTTTCTTGTATGCGCCAAGAAAAACCATTACCTGCGGAATTATCTCGTGCGGAATCTGTTATGTGGGAGCATCCGGATAGCGCTCTATCTATATTACGTTCTATGCCTCAATCATCACTTTCAAGCGGAAAGAACTATGCTACTTGGGCACTATTGTTGGCACAAGCCCGGGATAAGGTATATGGTAAACGCCTTCCGGATTCGTTGAATATCCCTTCCTCGGATAAGTTGGTTCAAGATGCGATGGATTATTTCGAGAAGGAGGGAAATTTGAAAAGAATGGCGCAAACGTATTATTATAAGGGACAGTTATTGAAGGATCAGAAAAAAATAACGGAAGCGATGCCTTTCTTTCTAAAATCTAAAGAAATGATGACAAAGTTGGATGAGCCGCTTTTTACTTATCTGATTTGCCAATCATTAGGAAATACGTATCGTTATCAAGATCTTTATGAAGAATCGTTGGTACAATTAAAGGATGCTTATCAATACGCATTACGATCAGGAAATGGAGAACGGATATCTTATGCTCTATCGGAGCTGGGAAGAACTTATGTGCATAAAAATGAAATGGATAGTGCCTTGTTCTATTTTGGTAAATCATTAGATAATGCTCAAAGGTTAGGTAATATAGAGCTCGAAGCTATGGCTATGGGAGAGCTAGGCGTTGTTTATAATAAATTAAGTCAAGGAGAAAAAGCTTTACATTACACTAGAAAAGAGCTTGACTTATGTTTACAAATATCTTCCTTACATAAGCTTCCTCAAGTATATTACAAGATAGGTAGTGCTTTTTGGAGTTTGGGGCAACTAGACTCTGCAAAGGTTTACTTTCAGAAATCGTTAGAAACAGACAATTTATATACGCTAAATGAAGCCTATGAGGTGTTATATTATATATGTGTAGAACAAAAACTTTACAAGGAGGCCATAGAATATAATAACCAATATCTTATTTACTCAGATTCGCTACAGGTAATAAATCATGCTGGAGAATTGGCTGAAATTCAGGCTCGGTATGATCATGAGAGATTGTTGAACATAAATAACCAGCTAAAACTAGAAAAAACGAATCAAGAGATAATCGGCTTGTTTGTCACTGCGGTTCTGTTGATTCTTATAATCGTCTATCAATATCGTGTATTGCGGAAGGAAAAATCTTTAGCGCATGCTAGAGAGCAAATACGAATTTACAAGGAATCGATAAAAGAGAATGAGAATCGTATAAAGGAAAATGAGCAATTGATCGCCACGTTAAATAATAAACAGCAGGAAATCGATGAGATTGTTTCAGAGAATAAAAGTTTATTGGATCAAAATGCGGAGTCCCATAAAGAGATAGAGAAATATGAAGAGCTACTGAAATCCTCATATAAGAAACTAGATGAGCAATTGCCTTATTTCGATAAATTGAAAGACCTAAAAGAGCATCCTAGATATCTGAAGGATGCAGATTGGTCATTAATCATAAACTGGACAAACTTGCAATACCATCAGTTCTATACACGGTTAGAGAAAGATTTCCCCGATTTCTCTGAATTAGATAAGCGATATTGCTGTTTAATCAAGATGGGGTTCAGTTCTTCCCAAATAGCTGTTTTTGCTAACTCTCTCCCCGAGTCTGTATCCAAACAGAAACAGCGAATCAAACAGCGAATCAAAAAAAGCAAACGAATGCCTTCCGACGTAAGCTTCTTGCTAGATCAATATCTCAAAGAGTACTAAAAACAGGGGATGTCCATATGCGTGTTTTTAATTTATTGATTATCAGTGCTATCTGGTCTTGATTTGTCCATGTGTGTTCCTTGACTATGTATGAAAATGAGTCTACATTTGTACTAGACTTTTATACAAAAGATATGCGTTTATACTCCATTATTATTCCTGTTTATAACAGGCCGGATGAGCTTGATGATCTGTTATCAAGCCTTTGCAAGCAAACCTATGTCCATTTTGAGGTTATCGTGGTGGAGGATGGTTCGGAGATACCAGCGAAAGAGATTGTTGGGCGATACCAAGGGCGGTTGGATCTTCATTATTATGTGATTTCGAACTCCGGCCCGGGTATGGCGCGTAATCATGGCGCTAGGCAAGTGCGTGGCGAGTATTTGTTAATACTAGATTCGGATGTGGTATTGCCAACTACATGGCTTGAGCATATACACGACTCGTTGAATCATTATCCGGTGGATGCGTTCGGTGGTCCGGATAAGGCGCATGCCTCGTTTTCCCCGATCCAGAAGGCGATCAATTACGCCATGACCTCATTCCTGACGACCGGTGGTATCCGCGGCGGGAAGAAAAAGTTGGATAAATTTTATCCCCGTAGTTTTAATATGGGAATAAGGCGGGATGTATATGAGCGTCTGGGCGGTTTTTCCGGCATGCGATATGGTGAGGACATTGATTTTAGCATACGGATCATGGAGGCTGGTTATCGGACCCGGCTATTTCCTTCGGCATGGGTTTATCATAAAAGGCGGACGGATCTCATGCAGTTCTTCCGTCAGGTGCGTCATTCGGGGGAGGCCCGGATCGCGTTGAACCGGAAACATCCCGGCTCATTGAAATTGGTACATTGCTTACCGGCATTATTCACGTTTTCAGTCTGTCTATTGGTTATCAGTTCATTCTTTTTCCGCTTGTTTCTGGTGCCTCTTATTATTTATGCCCTTTTATTGTTTGTAGACGCAATGTTCCGCAATAAATGTGATTTACGTGTAGGATCGCTATCCGTAATAGCCTCTTTTACGCAATTGTTTGGATATGGTACAGGGTTCCTTAGAAGTATTATTTGAATGTTTATCTATTTATATTTTAGAACAACTTATATGAAAACAACAAGACTTTTTTCTTTCTTAATTTTAATTAGTTTAGTATCAAACGCAAATGCTCAACTCCGGGTTCTTTCAAATGGACGAGTACAAGCAGGCCTTTTAAAAGACAATAATGAGGACTTAGGAAATGTAACCTCTATGCAGATATATGGTCGGATAGGGGATGCACGCGCAGGTTCGAAATTAACATTTGGTGATTTTGGACAATATGCGAATCAAGGTTGGAATGTGTTTGCTGGAGAATATGGAACCACGGATACGGATCAACTTTGGTTGCATGGGAAATTGGGTATTTATATGACTACAAATGGTTATGCTAACAATGTCGTGGCGTATTACAATCCGGCTAGTAATACTAATTTCGTGTTCAATACGAATCTTCGTGTGAATGGAGTGAATATAACTTCAGACGCTCGCTTGAAGGAAAATGTAGAGTCGCTGCAAAATCCATTAGCTCTTTTAGAGCAAGTGAATGGGGTCTCTTATTCATACAACCTCTCTACACTTGAGGAGAATAGGGAGCAGGATGAGTCTAAGTTCTCTGCCACATTGGATAATGGGATATCGGGAAGTTCCTCCGATTCAGAGGAGATTATGGATGCCGCTACTATCGCAAAGATAAATAGAGACAAACAAATCCAAGCAGAGATAGATCGAAGAGAGGCAGCGGAGGCTAGTCGTAAACGAATTGGTTTTTTGGCTCAAGACATACAAAAGGTATTACCCGAACTTGTACAAACGGATGAAAACGGGATGATGTCTATAGATTATATAGGTTTTATTCCGCTTATCGTAGAAAGTATCAAGGAGATGCAACAAACGATCCAACAACAGAATGAGGTGATTGATAATTTGCAAGCTCTACTATCGCCGGAGGTACAATCTCAATTACGTTCGAACACGACTTCCACAAGTAATATAAGTGCTCTGGATGGCGCAAATATATAATAGGAAGGTGCTTCTGTCTCTTATACCTTACCGGCGACGTTTGTGTCTGCTAGTCTACAGATATTTGATGTCACAGGTAAACCCGTGAAAGTTATTAAGTTGGATAATGGAAGTAGTAATGTGGTAGAAGTAAGCCGTTCGGAACTTGGTTATGGAACGTTTATTTATACTCTTTTTGTGGATGGGAAGAAAGCGGATACTTTGAAGAAGTATGTAAGTCTGTAATCTCAAGGAATTAAAAATAGAAATAACAGAATCATAAATTCTTTGATATGAAAGAGAGAATCGTCTTTTTTACATGTATCGTTTTGACTTGCTTATTTTCCCCGTTATCATCACAAGAGGTTGACACGAGAAGCTGTGTGAGTACTTATACAAATCAGACAGTTTTCAATCAAGTGTATCAGTTTGGGCTGTAATACGTTGGCTGTCCAAAATGTAACCGTGGCAAGTAATGGTAATTTATCTCTTTCCGCTCCGGCGCAAATTACGATTAATGGGCCTTTTGAGGTAAAGTCTGGCGGAATTTTGAATATTAGGCAATCCCAACAAATGATATTTACTTATACTTATGATGCGTCAGGAAATAGAACAACACGGCAATTTAGTGCGATGGCTTCATCTTTGGAGGCCGTTCCCGTAGACCAAGAGGAGGATTGATCAAAATATAATTTAAGTATACTTATAGATGAAATTAATATATTTATATACGATAGGGATATTTATCATGTTTATGTCCCCATCTTCTTATTTATGTGCCAAGGACGTTGCTGAGAATAATCAATTTTTCGATTGGAAGGAAAGTGATTACAAGGCTTATGAGGATTCTTTATTGAAGGCTTTATATCCTCCGGTTATAGCGAAAACTGCAGAAAATCCGGAAAGGTTTTCACAGCAACCTCAGGCTTTTGTTCCTAAAGCCATATCTGATAATACTTACGTTCCGACTACAGTTACAATAGATAAATCGAAAGCTGTAGGAGAGATACCGATACAAACAGGTGTTTCCCCGACTGGAGCTAAAACCTATACGGTTCCCATACAGGTTTATCCGGGTATAAATGGATTTGAACCCCAATTATCATTGGCTTATAATAGCCAGCAAGGAAATGGCATCGTTGGTATTGGATGGGGTATTGGCGGTGTGCAATCGATCATGCGTACGAGTAGGAATATTTATTATGATGGTAAGCCCCAAGGAGCTTTACGTACGAAAGCGGATGCGTTCGTGTTAGACGGGATGCGTCTTATAAAGATCTCAGAGAATGCGACAACTATTAATTATGAGTCCGAGCAAGGCAATATAAAAGTAAAAGCTTTTTTGTCCGGCGATGTCGTGAAATATTTTGAGGTATTTTATCCTAATGGAACCAAGGGCATATTTGGATATGCCTCAAATACAAGCAATAAGATCTTTTATCCGATAGTTTCTTTGTCTGACTTGCGAAATAATCAGATCCTATATACTTATGTCGAGCAAGAAAACCATTACAGATTGACAAAAGTTGCTTATAATGGTGCCTCTGTGGAATTTCAGTATCAAGCCTCACGACCGGACCCCTTGGTCTCTTTTATAGGAGGGCTTAAGACAGGGGAAAGCTACTTGCTGGCTAAAATCATCAGTAAATTAGGCTCTACTGCGCTTTGTACGTATAGCTTGAGCTATAAAAACCAGAACAATAGCTCAGTTTTAAGCCAGATAGATTATTCCGCCTCCGGGCAATCTCTGAACCCTATAAAGCTTTACTATGGAGAAGGCATAACAGATGGTCTTATGATAATGGTTCTGTCACACAGCTATATAATTGGTATGAATCAACGGATCCTGCTCGTATCAAGGTAGTGAAAGGAAGGTATGATTATGCGTCGGGGGCAGATGGTTTGATCTCTTTGCCTAATGAGAATCCCTATTGGGAGCATTACAGACATTCGACGGCTTTTCAGCATTCCCAGAATAGATATGACAATAAATTCACCGGAGAAGAGAAAATCTATCTTTATGCCGGATTGAATAGCGAGTACGCTTCCCCCATGCCCAATCTTACGACCGGAGCTAATTTTATCGATATCTTTTGTGCGGATTTGGAGGGAAAGCAAGAAGAGCATATCATAAAAGTAAACAATGGCGTTTCCGGTGATAATGATCAAGTGACTTTCCGTGTATATAGGGCCAGTTTGACTGTGGGATTGGTATCTAAATATACACGGACTTTTAATTTCCCGACCGTATTGACCGATGCGGATGGGGCAAAGAGCATACATCCTAAGTTTTATTATACAGGGGATTTCAATGGGGATGGAAAACAGGAAGTACTAGCGGTCTCTTGCCATCATCCTTTTGGAGAGACCAGTAAGACCTCTAAATGCTATATATTTGATTTGGAAAGTGGTAAGGTCTTATATCAGAGTTACTTGTTTCCCTATAACGTTAATTTTGTAGGCACGGAGCAGCCTGATCCTGAGGACGCATTTCAGAAAACAGATAGACTTCTGGTATTAGATTATGATGGAGACGGGAAAAGTGACATCGCTCTTATTAATGACTCCGGGATAAATATATATACTTTGATGTTTCCGGTAGTACTTGGACGGGCCGAAAAGTCTCTACTTATACCGGATTAAAAAAGGTGGATCTAAAAGATCGCTCGCTGTTGCTGGGGGAGATCAACGGAGATGGGCTTATGGATTTGCTGGTATCTCCGAAAAAAAAGGATCCAGTCTATACGTGGGCCGCTTATAACTCGATGGGAGATGGACAATTTTATAAATCCACGTTTGCCGGTACTCAAAACTCGGGGATTTCTACGGATGGCTTTTTGCTACAAGATGTAAACGGGGATGGTATGACAGACTTGATCCGGTATCATAGCTCCGGTTTCTTCACTTACCTCGCTAAGAAAAATAACGTGGGTTCGGTTGAATGTGCCCAAAATTATACATCGAAATCAATCTTGATCCCGACTAATATAAACAGTCATAATTATTTTAGTCAATTGGTCAGCTTGAAGAATGGAGTGGTTACAAAATATTCATTCAAGAGGAATGACAATAAAGGCGTTTTTGGCCACGGGTATGGCGAATAGTTTGGGAGTGGTCGAAAAGAACACATACCTGTTGATGAATGAGGAGGCCATATCTTCCGGTACTTATGCTAAGGGTGCGAACGCTGTTTTCCCGTATGTGGACATTCAAGAGTCTATTCCTGTCATAGCCTTTTCCAGTACTTATATGAAAGGTAGCCGGTTGATAATTTCACTTTCACGTACCGAGGTGGTGTTATTCACCGCCAAGGATTGGGGTTTAGGGGATTTGAGAGTATATTCCGTACGAATTTGAAAGGGCAGCTTACGGAGCAATATTTTGATCCTTATAAATATGGCGTATTGAAGAGTGAGGTTTCACCTGAGGCGAAATTGACCTATAATTTTGCGTTAATGTTCAAGCCAATAAAACGGTCAAGATACGTTTAAGCAATAAGACAGAGCAGGACTTGCTTAAGGGTATTACGGCTACTACCGCTTTTGTATATGATACTTATGGAAATGCGACGCAAGAGACTATCACTTACACTGGGGGTATTACGGTAAAAAGGCGAACACATTTTATAACAATACGGCAGAGAGTGGATATCTTATTGGTTTCTTGACCGATCAGAGCGTGACTACTACTCGTAATAGCAGTACTTATACCGAGCGAATGAATATTCCTTCGCATACGAACGGCTATGCGAATAGCAAGGTGTTCTATAAGAATGGAAATAAAGCGAAAACTTACGAGTATGTTTATGATACTCCGGGTAATATCACAAAAGAGACGCTATTCTTGTATGGTTCGGATAAAGGGCTGAAGACCGAATATGCTTATGATACGAACGGTCGATTGAAAAAGGTGACAAACCCATTAGGACTTGCAAATGAGTTTTCTTATAATACGGAGGGGCGTATGTCTTCTGAGAAGGACCACCGGGGAAAGTCTACGGCGCATACGTATGATCCATTTGGTCGGGAGACAAGTGTCACGTTCCCTGATAATACTACCGCTACTGTATCTTACGGATGGTCGGAGGAAGGGACAAACGCTTTGTATGCCATAACCCGTTCTGTGACGGGTAAACCTACTACTAAAAGTGTATATGATGCGTTGAATAGAGAGGTAAGAACGGCCGAGACTCGTTTTAATGGCAGTTTTCTAAAAACGGATAAAATTTATGATAGTTATGGAAGGGTGCAAAAAGTCTCTCGTCCGTTTGCCGGTAGTTCGGCTACGGCTTGGAATATCTATAGTTATGATACGTATGATCGCTTAACCGCTATATCGGAACCTTCCGGAAGAAAAACGACTCATGGTTATAGCGGCAATAGTATAACAACGGTGGAGGATGGAATCTCTGTCAAGCGGACGTATGATGCGTTGGGCAATCTTATATCTGTGGTAGACCCAGCAGGAACGATTACCTATAATCTGCGTCCGGATGGACAACCTTCTTCTATCGTCGCACCGGGTAACGTGACTACTTCATTTGGTTATGATGGTTTCGGCCGTCGGACTAGCTTGGGCGATCCTAGCTCTGGTACGACAACTTATGCTTATGACGCATCCGGCAACCTATTGAAAGAGACGAACGCAAATAATAAGGTTATCAATTACACGTATGATACGTATAATCGCCTTAAAACGGCGACTTTACCAGAGTTTACGACTACATATACTTATAATGGCTACGATGAGTTGACGAAGGTCTCTTCTTCTGTCGGAACTTCCATTGATTATGTATATGATGCGTTGGGTCGTCTGTCGAGCCAGACAGAGACGGCGGTAGACAATAAATATTTACGAAAGGATTATACCTATAACGGAGGAAATGTAAGCTCTATTAAGTATACGTCTCAATCCGGAGTTTGACAACCGAGAATTATAATTATGCGAATGGTCATTTAGTTGAGACCAAGCTGAATAACCAAACATCCATATTTAAGCTCACGAAAGAGAATGACATGGGGTTACCTACCGAGGTACGCTCCGGTGCCTTATCTCGTACCTATGGATATGACAGTTATGGATTCCCTACTTCCAGGAAGATACAGAAAACAGGGGTGACCACATTCCTCCAGAATATGGAGTATGTTTTTGATCCTGTTAAACGGAACTTGACTTACCGGAAAGACATTAATGTATCCCAAGAAGAGAAATTCTCTTATGATAATCTTAATCGTCTGACTTCCTACAAAGGGCTTATGGCAACTTATGATGCGAAAGGAAATATCTTAACCAAAGGGGATGTCAGTGGTACATTCGCATATAATACAAGTGGCAAGCCTTACGCCATATCTTCCTCTAGCGTGGCAAATGGTATTATGTCTTCCGCCACACAGGTTATTAGCTATACCTCTTTCAAGCGTCCGAACGCTATTACGCAAGATGGTAACGTGGCCTCGTTTACCTATAACGGCAATCAGCAGCGTGTGAAGATGCAGGTGGCTAAAGGGGGTAGCCGTTTGTGACCCGCTATTATTTGGGGGATTGCTATGAGATCGATGAGACTCCCTCGGGTAATAAGGAGAAGTTGTATTTGGCGGGAGAGAATTACTACGACGCTTCGGCGGTATTGGTGAAGGATCATACGAATAGCTGGAAACTTTATTATATAGGTCGTGATTATCTGGGAAGTATCACGGATATCATCACGGAGGCAGGGACGAAATACGCGAGTTATAATTTTGACGCATGGGGTCGCCAACGTAACTCATCCAGTCACGTTTACATCCTTCGGGGCAGGAGGTAGAATTGTTCCTTGGTCGTGGCTACAGTGGCCATGAGCATCTTAAGGAGTTTGGCTTGGTAAATATGAACGCTCGCCTGTATGACCCGGCTCTGGGTCGTTTCCTCGCTCCTGATCCGTTTGTCCAGATGCCGGACTTGTCCCAGAACTTCAATCGTTACAGCTATGCCATGAACAACCCGTTGAGGTATGTGGACGAGGATGGAGAGTTTATCCATATTATAATTAGGTGCGGTTATCGGAGGAACATGCAAATTTGATCTATAAGGCTGTAATCGGGTCAACTTCATAGTTTCAAAAGATGG
>ENA-OQDF01000162-OQDF01000162.1-human-gut-metagenome-genome-assembly--contig:-NODE-162-length-24786-cov-7.119794_pt1 | contig 24786 bp, 25 predicted proteins | sample MGYA00242769_ERZ504597 | MGnify/ENA primary metagenome ERZ504597 (study PRJEB26092, sample SAMD00036305) | human gut metagenome | host: Homo sapiens | study: EMG produced TPA metagenomics assembly of...
CCACGACTCCAGCGAGAGGAACCGCATGACCGCAGCTGATTGGACCACCATCGGCCAACCGCAGGATATCCGCCTTGTGATCGCCGACATGGACGGCACGTTACTTGACGAACGAAGCCGAATCCCCGACGGATTCTGGCCCATGCTCGCCCGGCTCAAACGCCGTGGCGTCGAATTCGTGCCCGCGTCCGGACGCCAATACGCCACGCTGCGCAACATGTTCGCCGACAAAGCCGCGGAGATTCTCGACGGGGGAGAACTGTCCTATATCGCGGAAAACGGCAATGTGGTGGCGCTCGACGACAAAGTCGTGGAAGTGCATGGCGTCGATTTGGACGTCACGCGTCACGTCATCGACCTGGTCGCCGACGCCGCTGCCTCCGGCGAGCATAACGTGGGACTGGTGGTGTGTGGCCTCAAATCGGCATACGTGCAGCGTTCCGACAAGCCGTTCCTCGATGAAGTCGGCAAATACTACGCGGCGCTGAGCATCGTGGACGATCTGCACGAAGTGCTCGACTTCGCGCAGGAACCGTCCGCCTACACCCCTGACGGCGACGCTGAAATCGTTCTGAAACTCGCGATCCTCGACCTTGACGGCTCCGAACGATTCACCAACGAAAAGCTCACACATCTGCGCGCGGACTACCAGGTGGTCGTCTCCGGCAAACTGTGGGTGGACATCATGAACATCGAAACCGACAAAAAGCAGGGCGTCGAGGCGTTGCAGCGCGTGCTCGGCGTCACACCCGCGCAGACGGCGGTGTTCGGCGACTACCTCAACGATCTGCTCATGCTTGAGGCGGGCGACTGGTCGTTCGCCATGGGCAACGCGCACCCCGATTTGAAGGCCGCCGCGCGCTACATCGCACCGTCGAACGTCGAGCACGGTGTGCTCAAGGTTGTGGACAGGCTGGTTGCCTGACGATTTCGTTGCATGGGGCGCGGTGATGTAAAGAAGGTGGCGTAATGAGGCAATCCGAGGCGCTTGCGATTCTGGGTTCCGGCGCAAGCGTGTTCCTGACGGGCGCGCCCGGTTCCGGCAAAACCTACGTGCTCAACGAATTCATACGGCAGGCGCGTGCCGACGGCGCATCCGTGGCCGTCACCGCATCCACGGGCATCGCTGCCACGCATATCAACGGCACCACCATCCATTCCTGGAGCGGCATCGGCTTGGCCACGGCATTGACCGACAATCTGGTCAAAACCGTTCGCACACGCCGCAAACGCAGGCTGCAGGAAGCCGACATCCTCATCATCGACGAGGTCTCCATGCTGCACGCGTGGCTGTTCGACATGGTTGACCGGATCTGCCGCATCATCCGCCGCGACGAACGTCCGTTCGGCGGGCTGCAGGTGGTGTTGTCCGGCGATTTTTTCCAGCTGCCGCCGGTTTCGGTATCGGGACGCAACAACGACCTGATCGCGCCGTCCGCCGAATATCTGGCCAGTCGCGAGCGGTACATGCGCGCCGGACTCAATCCCGAAGGTTTCGTCACCGAATCGTTGGTGTGGCGCGAATTGAACCCCGTTGTCTGCTATCTGACCGAACAGCATCGTCAGGATGACGGCCAGCTGTTGAACGTGCTGACCGACATTCGCGAAGGCGCGGTGGACGATGGCGACCGCAATGTGCTGCTGACCCGGTTGGGGGCCATTCCGGAACCCGGACAGCAGGCGGTGAACCTGTTCCCCGTCAACAGGCAGGCCGACGCGCTTAATGACCTGCGCCTGTTCGAAATCAAGGAGGAGCCGCACGAATACCTCGCCGAATCCGAGGGCGCGGCGAATCTGGTGGAACGGCTCAAAAAGAACATGCTGGCCCCCGAACGGTTGTGTCTCAAGACGGGCGCGGCCGTGATGGCGGTGCGCAACGACACCGACCACCAGTACGTCAACGGGTCGCTCGGCACCGTGCGTGGATTCACCACGCAATCGCAGGGCGGCTGGCCGATCGTCGAATTCGAAAACGGCAACATCGTCACCATGAAGCCGAATTCCTGGCAGATGCAGGACGGCGATACCGTGCTCGCCACGGTCAAACAGGTGCCGTTGCGCTGCGCGTGGGCGATCACCATCCACAAATCGCAAGGCATGACGCTCGATCGTGCGTCATGGATTTGCGACGCACATTCGCGCCGGGCATGGGATACGTGGCGCTGTCGCGAGTGGAAGGGCTCGACGGCCTGTATCTGCAAGGCGTCAACGAGCGCATGTTCCTGGTCTCACCGGACGCGGTCCGTCTTGATGGACAATTGCGATTGGAGTCGGCGCAGGCCGTCGATACGCTTGCCTCCGACGGTGTCGGAGCATTCCGCGCCCGCATGCCGCAACCGGCCGCCGGTGAGGATGACGAATTCGCGCAGGACGTGCTGTTCTGACCCGCTGCTAAATATCGGCCCATCGCCTGCAGGGAACGCGCAAGATCCGGGTCGAGCTCAACTTCGTCCTCGACGCTTTCCGGATCGGGGTCCCAACAGCTGGCGATCACGCAGGCCAGTCCGACGAGCAACCAAAGCGGGTTGCGCTGCCGGAACTCAAGACCTGGAATCGCCCGCGTGACGATGATCCATATCACCATGCCGGCCAGCGCAATCGCATTGAACGGCTTCTTCCATGGCAGGGAAATCAACGTGACGCACAATACGGCCAGACACAGGACGATCCATTGGCTGCCTTCGGTCAGCACTTCCGGCGCTGCCGCCGCGAAGACGAAATAGCAGATGATGCCGATCCAGCCGAGTTTGTTCCAAATCGAAATGTGCGCGGTGACGTGACGCATGCTGCGTCCTTTCCTTATGAAGCGATATGGTGCTGATTCCAGTATCATAGAAACGGCTTTAGACTTATTTATAACTCTATAAATAACGTTTTTCGCGTATTGGTGTGCGATTCGAGGACGTGTGGCGCATCCAAGTCGGCTTACCTGAGTAATTTGGAACGTATGACCAAAGCACTTCGTATGTCTACCATGTTCCTGCGCACCCTGCGCGAGGACCCCGCCGATGCCGACGTCGTGTCGGACAAGCTGCTGCAGCGCGCCTGCTACCTGCGCAAGGCCGCTCCGGGCATCTGGACCTGGCTGCCGCTGGGCCTCAATGTCCTGAACAAGATCGAGAACATCATCCGCGAGGAGATGGCGTCCATCGACGCCCAGGAAGTCCACTTCTCCGGACTGCTGCCGCGCGAGCCGTATGAGGCCACCCACCGCTGGGAGGAATACGGCGACAACATCTTCCGTCTGAAGGACCGCCACGAGGCCGACTACCTGCTGGCCCCGACCCATGAGGAAATGTTCACCCTGCTGGTCAAGGACCTGTACTCCTCCTACAAGGACCTGCCGGTGACCCTCTACCAGATCCAGACCAAGTACCGCGACGAGTTCCGTCCGCGCGCCGGCCTGATCCGCGGCCGCGAGTTCATCATGAAGGACGCCTACTCCTTCACCCTCGACAAGGAAGGCCTCGTCAAGGCCTACATGGACGAGCGCGGCGCATACGAGCGCATCTTCAACCGTCTCGACCTGAAGTACGTGCCGGTGCACGCCATGGCCGGCCCGATGGGCGGCTTCGAATCCGAGGAGTTCCTGGCTCCGATGGAGATCGGCGAGGACACCTTCGCCCAGTCGTCGTCCGGCAAGGCTGGAACGTCGAGGCGCTGACCACTCCGGAACCGGAAGCCATCGACTTTACCGCAACGCCGGCAGCCGAAAAGCGCCCGACCCCGGACGCGGCCACCATCGACAAGATGGTCGAATTCGCCAACGCCAACCATCCTCGTTCCGACGGCCGCGATTGGCAGGCCTCCGACATTCTGAAGAACGTCGTCATCGCCGTCATGCATCCGCAGGACGAAGACCACGACGAGCCGTGGCGCGAGCTCGTGGTCGTAGGCGTTCCGGGCGACCGTACCGTCGACATGAAGCGTCTTGAGGCGCAGTTCACCCCGGCCGAGATCGAGGAAGCCACCGACGAGGATCTGAAGAAGCATCCGGAACTCGTCAAGGGCTACATCGGACCGATGGCGCTTGGCCCGCAGGCACGCGACGGAAAGAAGGCCGAGAACGCGTCCGAGACCGGTGACGCGCTGCGCTACCTGATCGACGCGCACGTGGCACGCGGTTCCGCATGGTTCACCGGCGCCGACGAGCAGGACGTGGATTACTACGATTTGGTGTACGGCCGCGATTTCGAGGCCGACGGCACCGTCGAAGCCGTGCAGGTACGTCATGGCGACATGAGCCCGGACGGTTCCGGCCCGCTGAGCTTCGAGCGCGGCGTGGAAATCGGCCAGGTGTTCCAGCTGGGCCTCAAGTATTCCAACGCGCTCGGCCTGAAGGTGCTCGACCAGAACGGCAAGACCGTTCCGGTGTGGATGGCTCCTACGGCATCGGCGTCTCCCGTGTGATGGCCTGCATCGCCGAAACCCATCACGACGAGAAGGGTCTGGCGTGGCCGGCAGTCATCGCGCCGGCACAGGTGCACGTCGTGGCCACCGGCAAGGATGCGGCCGCGTTCGAAGCCGCAGAACAGCTGATCGGTGAGCTTGAGGCCAAGGGCATCGAAGTCATCTTCGACGACCGCAAGAAGGTGTCTCCGGGCGTCAAGTTCAAGGACGCCGAACTCATCGGCGTGCCGATCATCGCCGTCGCCGGCCGCGACACCGTCAACAACGGCACCATCGAAGTGCGCGACCGCAACGGTGAGAACGCCGAAGCGGTGCCGGTCGCGGACGCCGCGCAGGCGATCGCGGACCGCGTCGCTGCACTGCTCAAGTGACATACGGCAATCCGTAGCGCGTCGGTTTGATCCGACGAACGACATACGGCAACGGAAGACCATCAAGCAGGTGGTCTTCCGTTTTTTGTTTTTCATGGGGAATACCGTGCGCATCTCACGCACATGAGGATTGTGGATGTCGGTGGATAAGTCGAAATTATCCACCGACAATCCACGACTCGCCCGACGATCTCAAGTTATCCACATTCTCCGGTTGGGCTTGCAGACGGATGGAACGTTCGGCGATAGTGGTCTTACCGCGGAAACGTGAAGATGCGGGAAGGGCATGCAGTTTACCCTCTCTCACCATAAATCCACCTCACTGCCTGTCGCTTCCGTGCCGTCAACGGCGCTTTCCGCGGTCCATCATTCGTCAAACAGAAAGGGCCGAACATGGCGCAGCAGCAGGGTCTCCTCACCATCACGGGATATGTGGGCGCCAGCCCACGCAATTCAATCGGGAAGCATGCCGCATGCCAGCTCATTCCGGCTGGCCAGCACCAGACATTATTTCGATGGCCGAACGCAACAGTGGAAGGACCTGCCCACCACATGGATTACGGTGAAGGCATATCGAGGCCTTTCCGAAAGCATCTGCCAATCGTTCAAAAAAGGCGAACCGGTCATCGTGGCCGGCGTGCTGGCGGCGGAAAGCTGGGTGGACCAGAACGGCAAGCAACAGTCGAAACTCGTCATGGAAGCGAATGCGGCGGGGCATGATTTGAGCTACGGTGTCTCCACCTTCCGCAAACTCGCCAAGAAAAACGATTCCGGCCAGCAAGACGCGCAGCCTGGACAGGCTTTAGGACGTGATCCATATGTGCAAGCCGCCCAACAGCGGGGCGAAACTTCAGTCAATGCGATGGACGGGCAGAGTTCCGGCGTTGACGAGCAAGGCGGCTCGCAGGCCGGTATGGATAGCAACGCCGCCGAACCCCTACGTGAGGAATTCGGCGGCGATGGCTTCTGACGATTGCCTGACGCTTATGCGATCGCTGGCATGGCCTGTTACCAGATGCGCACGCGTTGCTCCGGTGCGAGCCACATGCCGTCGCCGGGCTGCACGCCAAACGCCTTGTGGAACAGGTCCACATTACGGGCGATGCCGTTCGTACGGCATTCGGCGGGGGAGTGCGGGTCGATCTGCAGATACTGCTCCGCCAACTCGTCGCGATTCTTAGTGCGCCAAATCGAAGCGTAGCTCAGGAAGAAACGCTGCAGGCCGGTGAAGCCGTCGATTTCAGGAGCATCGGCAAGCGCGGCTTCGATGGCTTCCGTGGAACCATCCTTGCCGCGGCCGGCCGCTTCATCGAGAGCGAACGCATAGGCCTTGAGAGCGATGTTCACACCGCTCAAATCGCCGATGTTCTCGCCGATGGTCAACGCGCCGTTCACATGAGGGGCCTTCGACGGGTCATCCGAATACTTTTCGGCGAGCTGCGTCGGCACGAACTCGTTGTACTGGTCGATGAGCTTCTGGGTGAGCGCCTTGAAATTGGCCTTGTCCTCTTCGGTCCACCAGTCGTTGAGTTTGCCGTCGCCGTCGTATTGCGAGCCTGGTCGTCGAAACCGTGGCCGATCTCATGGCCGATCACCGCGCCGATGCCGCCGTAGTTCGCGGCATCCTCGGCATCCGGGTTGAAGAACGGCGGCTGCAAAATGGCGGCCGGGAACACGATCACGTTCATGGACGGCTCATAGTAGCGTTCACCGTCTGCGGATTCATCAGCATTCGTCCTTGTCGACGGCCTTGCCCACCTTGGCCAGCTGGTAGCCGGTCTCATACAGGTTCGCGGCACGCATGTTCTGGGCGAAGCCGGCGTCCTCGCGCACATCCAGCGCGGAATAGTCACGCCAATGGTTCGTGTAGCCGATCTTCGGCACGAACTTGGACAGCTTCTCCAATGCCTTGGCCTTGGTCTCGTCGCCAAGCCAAGTGGAATTGGAGATGGACACACGGTAGGCGTCGATGAGATTGCGACCAGCTGCTCCATACGCTGCTTGGAGGTTTCGGGGAAGTGACGCTTCACGTATTCGCGGCCGACATCCTCGCCGCAGATGCCGTTGACCAGCGAGACGCCACGCTTCCAACGCACACGCTGCTCCTTCTGCCCGGACAGCGTCTTGCCGTAGAAGTCGAAATTCGTTTCGTCGAATTCGTGGGGAAGCTCCAATGTGGAGCCGATCACCACATGCACGCGGGCCCACAGCTTGAGATCATCCAGCGACGCTTCCTTCCAGAACGCGTTGAGTCCGGTGAGGAAGCTTGGCTCATGCACGATCGTGTGGCTGAAACAGCCGCGGAAATCCAACGGCTGCACGGCAGCCGCGGTGGTCGCGTCGTAAGCGTTCTGCCAGGCGTCGATCCAAGCGTCCAGGTCAACATCGGCGAGCATGGCGCACAGGTCGGCGTAATCCGTCGGGTTATAGGTCTTCACCGAATCGCGCGTGGACACGTTGTCCCAATGGTTCGCCGCGATGCGCGTCTCCACGTCAAGGAAACGCTTGGCCTGCGCATGGGCATCCTCGTCACCGGCCGCAAGATGCGCGTTCTTCAGCTGCTTGGCGACCATCTCGACATACGCCTCACGGATTGGCGCGTAATGGTCTTCCCTGTAGTAGGCCTCGTCCGGCAGATCCAAACCGTCCTGTTCGATGTGCACGACATTGGTCTCCGGCGCTCCCGGATCTCCGTAAACGGCGATGCCGATCAGGTCTGGACCGCCGGTCGGGTTCATGGCGCCAAGCGCGCGGGTGAGCGCGGCCTTGTCTTCGGCCTCGTCGATGGAAGCCAACTGGTCTTCGATGGCGGCGAGTCCGGCCGCGTCGATGGCATCGACGTCAAGGAAACTATGGTACAAAGCGCGCGACTTGACGGCTGGGCAATCATCCTCTTCAAGGATGTCGCGGATCTGGTTTTCCGCATCCTCGGCGAGCTTGTCGAAGGAACCATACCGGGAACGGTCGTCGGGAAGACGGTACATGTCGACCCACGGGCCGTTGACGAAGCGGAACAAGTCCTGAGACGGGCCGGTCACGGCGGAGAACGATGCCGGATCGATACCCGAAACCAAAGAATTCGAAGTGTTGTTCATGGCTTCACACTATCCATCTTTGGTGACAACATCGTGTATTCGAATCGAATATTCGGGTGGAACGCAAGGTGGAATACAGAAAGGAGAACATCGTTCGCCGGTGTATGGCCCGCGAAGTAGGGTTGAAGGCATGATCGAACTGAAAACCCCTAAAGAGATTGAAGCGATGAAGCCCGCAGGCCGCTTCGTCGGCGGCATCCTGCGCGACCTGAAGGAATTCACCAAGGTCGGCACCAATCTGTTGGAAATCGACGAATTCGTCCACAAGCGCATCGTGGACCGCAAGGGCGCCTCGTCCTGCTACGTCGACTATGCGCCTGATTTCGGCACCGGTCCGTTCGCGCACTACATCTGCACGTCCGTGAACGACGCCGTGCTGCACGGCGTTCCGTACGACTACAACCTGAAGGACGGCGATCTGGTCAGCCTCGATCTGGCGATCAACGTCGACGGATGGGTCGCGGATTCCGCCATCAGCTTCTGCGTCGGCACGCAGCATCCCGACGACCTGCGCCTGATCAAGTGCACCGAAGAGGCTTTGGCGGCCGGCATCGAAGCCGCTCAGCCGGGCAATCGTCTGGGCGACGTCTCCTGCGCCGTCGGCGACGTGGCACGCGAATACGGCTACCCGATCAACCTGGAGTTCGGCGGGCACGGCGTCGGCCATATCATGCACGGCGATCCGCACGTGCCGAACGACGGCAAGGCGCATCACGGCTACAAGCTGCGTCCGGGCCTGGTCATCGCCATCGAACCGTGGTTCCTCAAGACCACCGACGAGATCTACCAGGATCCGAAGGACGGCTGGACGCTGAAGAGCGAGGACGGCTCCCGTGGCGCACACAGCGAGCACACCATCGCCATCACCGAAAACGGTCCGGTGATCCTCACCGTCCGCGACTAGTCCAAAACCTTATGAAAACGGGCTTGTGCGATTACGCACAGCCCGTTTTTTCATGCCCGTTTTGAGACGGAACCCACATATCGAAACGCGCATGCCATATAGTGGGCGGTACTTTTTGAACTGGTAAGGAGCGAACGAGTATGGCCACAGCCAATCTGAGTGTGGAATCCAAGGACTTCACCCTGCCGGTGGTCGAAGCCACGGCGGGCGCGGACGGCATCGTGGTATCCACGCTGCGCAATGATGGCTGGGTCACACTCGACCCCGGTTTCCTCACCACCGCGCAATGCGAATCGAAAATCACGTACATCGACGGCAAGAACTCGATTCTGCGCTACCGCGGCTATCCGATCGAGCAGCTGTGCGAACAGTCCGACTTCCTTGAAGTCGCTTGGCTGCTGCGTCACGGCGAACTGCCGAACAAGGACCAGTACGACCGTTTCATCTCCGACATCAACCACCGCACGATGGTGGGGGAGGACTTCCGTACGTTCATGGGCTCCTTCCCGCGCACCGCGCATCCGATGAGTGTGATGGCGTCCGCGGTCAACGCGCTCGCCACGTTCTACCCGGACACCACGGACATCAACGATTCCGACCAGCTGGACGAAGCGGCGACCATCATCATGGCCAAGCGCGCACCATCGTCAGCTACATCTTCCGCCGCCGTCGCATGAGCCGATGCTGTACCCGGACTACTCGCGTGGCTATGTCGACGATTTCCTGCGCATGTGCTTCGCCGTGCCGTATGAGCCGTTCGAATCCGATCCTCTGTACGTGCACGCGCTTGGCCGTCTGCTCATCATCCATGCCGACCACGAGCAGAACTGCTCCACGTCCGTGGTGCGCATCGCCGGTTCGGCGCACGCCAACCTGTATTCCGCGGTCGCGGCCGGCATCAACGCGCTGTCCGGCCCGCTGCACGGCGGCGCCAACGAGGCGGTGCTCCGCCAGCTCAAGGCCATCCGAGACTCCGGCAAAACCGTCAAGGAATTCGTGGAGGACGCGAAGGCCAACGGGCATCGCATCTCCGGCCTCGGCCACCGCGTGTACAAGTCGTACGATCCGCGCGCGGCGATCGCCAAGACCTATCTGCAGAAGATCATGGAACGCGCCGACACGCTGAAGCTGCCGGCGGACGAGCGCGCGCTGTTCGACGTGGCCACCGAACTGGAGCAGATCGCATTGAGCGACGATTACTTCGTGTCTCGTCATCTGTATCCGAACGTCGACTTCTACACGGGACTGATCTACCGTGCGATCGGCTTCGATCCGTCCATGTTCACCACGCTGTTCGCGTTGGGCCGCATCCCCGGCTGGATCGCGCAATACCGTGAGATGCTCGCCGATCCGAACACGAAAATCGGCCGTCCGCGCCAGGTGTACACCGGCTACACGGAACGCGATTACGTGCCGATGGACCAGCGCCACTGAACGATATTGACACGCGGCTCCGGTTTCGGACGTGCGCATGCGCCTGCCATGGCTTGCCGCTACAGTGTTTCAAGGAACGAAAGAACCTAACGAATCGCTGGAACCGGTCTACGGCTCCGGCATGGTCAAAGGAGCGTACACATGACTGAACAGCGCACCGCATGGGGTTGGGGCCTGGCAAGCATCGATGCGGCCGGCAACACCCTTGACGTGTGGTATCCGGAACTCACGTTGGGCGAGGCTCCGGCTGAAACCTCGCGTCCGAATCACAACTTCGGCGCCATCGCGCATGACGAGGCCGACGCGCGTGGCGTGCGCCGCATGCCCGTGTTCACCGTGTCCAAGCTGGACGAGCCGATCGAGGACGCCGCCGACGCTATCTGCGTCTGCACCTGCTGAGCATGCGTCTGGCCAAGCCGAACACGTTGAATCTCGACGGCATCTTCGCCAAGCTCAACAACGTGGTGTGGACCAACTACGGTCCGTTCGCCGTCGACGATTTCGCTTTGCGCAAGCTTGACGTGATGGCCGCCACCCGACAGTCCGGAGCCGTGTTGGCGCCGCACGTCGATGTGAACGTGCTGTCGATTGACAAGTTCCCCCGCATGGTCGACTACGTCGTGCCGACCGGCGTGCGCATCGGCGACGCCGACCGCGTGCGACTGGGCGCGCACCTGTCCGAAGGCACCACCGTCATGCACGCCGGCTTCGTGAACTTCAATGCGGGCACCCTCGCGTCTCCATGGTCGAAGGCCGCGTCTCGCAGGGCGTCGTGGTCGGCAACGGCTCCGACATCGGCGGCGGCGCGTCCATCATGGGCACCTGTCCGGCGGCGGCAAGCTCAAGAACTCCATCGGCGAGCACTCCCTGCTCGGCGCGAACGCCGGCATCGGCATCTCCCTGGGAGACAACTGCGTGGTCGAAGCGGGCCTGTACGTCACCGCCGGCACCAAGGTCACCATCTACGACAAGGCCAAGGTCGCCGCCGGCGAACCGCTCGAAACCGTCAAGGGCGCCGAACTGTCCGGCAAGGACAACATCCTGTTCATCCGCAACTCCGTGTCCGGCCGCATCGAGGCGCGCTACCGCAAGACCGGCATCGAGCTCAACGAGAAACTCCACAAGAACTGAAAACGGAATGGCGGAGAGCGTCATCCGCGCTCTCCGCAAGAGGAAACTCGTGAAAATCACACTGATCACCGTCGGCAAGGTCAAAGAGAAGTATCTGCGCGACGCCATCGCGGAATATTCGAAACGACTGGGCCGGTATTGCAAGCTCGACATCGTCGAAGTGGCCGACGAGAAGACACCGGAGCATGCCAGCGACGGACTCGAACGGCAGATCAAGGCCAAAGAGGGCGAACGCATCGCCAAACATATTCGTGACGATGCGTTCGTCATCGCCCTCGCCATCGAAGGCAAGCAGCTCACCAGCGAACAGCTCGCCGCGAAAATCAACGACCTCGGACTCCACGGCACCAGCCATATCCAACTCATCATCGGCGGCTCATTGGGACTCGACCCCGCGATTCTCAAACGAGCCGACTACCTGCTGAGCTTTTCCAAAATGACGTTCCCGCACCAGCTGATGCGGGTGATTCTGCTGGAGCAGATCTATCGCGCATACAAAATCAACGCCGGAGAACCTTACCACAAGTGATTTTCGAGGCGTTTCGCAAGAAACGCTAAGTAGGGGCGAGCCGGTATAGTGGCGCGTATGAGTGACTACAGGGACGAACGCGAGCAGCGAGAACGCCGTCGCCGCACCATGGTGCGCACGGTGTGCATCGTCATCGCCGCGGCGATGCTGCTGAGTCTGGTCATTCCTGCGATCTACGCGGGGCTTTGACGCCTTCGGGCCCGTATGATCCGAAACGGGCCCCGGTTTCCCGTATGCGTGCGGACAGGTTCGCGGTCCGTCCATGTGGGAAATGGATGTGGGCACGTGGAAAAACCTTATGGATTGTGCGGGAGCCGTGGACGGCTCCATGTCAGAATAGTCAGGAACGTAATAGAAATGTATGGTGTAAACGATGGCAGAATTTGATTACTCCGAGGCGATCAGCGAAGCGCGCGCCAAATACGAGTCCATTTCCAAGGCCCTCGACGTCGATCGACTGACCGCCGAGGCCAAGGACCTTGAAGTGAAAGCGGCCGAACCCGGATTGTGGGACGATCCGGAAAACGCACAGAAAGTGACCAGCAAGCTGTCCGCGGTGCAGTCGCAGCTCAAGCGTCTGGCATCCGCCGACCAGCGCATCGAGGACGTGGAGACCTGGTCGAGCTTGGCCAGGAGGAAGAGGACGCCGACACGTTGGCCGAGGCGAAGGCCGAAGTCGAAAGCATCCAGAAGGATCTCGACGATATGGAGATCCAGACGCTGCTTGACGGCGAATACGACGAACGTTCCGCCGTGGTGACGATCCGTTCCGGCGCCGGCGGCGTGGATGCGGCCGATTTCGCGCAGATGCTGCTGCGCATGTACCTGCGTTGGGCGGAACGCAACGGATACAAGGCCAAGGTCATGGACACCTCCTACGCGGAAGAAGCCGGCATCAAGTCGGCCACGTTCCAGGTGGACGCCCCGTACGCATACGGGCGACTGAGCGTGGAGGGTGGCACCCACCGTCTGGTGCGTATCTCCCCGTTCGACAACCAGGGCCGCCGTCAGACCAGCTTCGCCGCCGTGGAAGTGGTTCCGCTGGTCGAAGCGACCGATCACATCGACGTGCCGGATTCCGAAATCCGCGTCGACACCTACTGCTCGTCCGGTCCTGGCGGACAGGGCGTGAACACCACGTATTCCGCGGTGCGCATCACCCACATCCCGACCGGCATCGTGGTGACCATGCAGGACGAACGCTCTCAGATTCAGAACCGCGCCGCCGCCATGGCCGTGCTGCAGTCCCGACTGCTGGTGCTGCGCCACGAGGAGGAAGCCAAGAAGAAGAAGGAGCTCGCCGGAGACATCAAGGCCAGCTGGGGCGACCAGATGCGCTCGTATGTGCTGCATCCGTACCAGATGGTCAAGGACCTGCGCACGGGGTATGAGACCTCGCAGACCCAGGCTGTCTTCGACGGCGACATCGACGAGTTCATCGAAGCCGGCATCCGCTGGCGTCACGAACAGCGTCGCGCGGCAGCCGAGGAACAAGAAGCCTAAGCGATAGGCGGAGGGAAAACACGATGGCGCTGATCTCGCTTGAACATGTGAGCAAAGTCTATCCAAAGGGCACGCGTCCCGCATTGGATGACATCAATCTTGACATCGATCGAGGTGATTTCGTCTTTCTTGTGGGCGCGTCCGGTTCCGGCAAGACCACCTTGCTGAGCCTGCTGCTTCGCGAGGAGGAAGCCACGGATGGCGAGATCCGCGTCGCCGGCAACGATCTGCGACGCCTGTCCGCACGGCAGGTGCCGCATTATCGCCGGCAGATCGGCTTTATCTTCCAGGATTACAAGCTGCTCAACAACAAGACGGTATGGGAGAACGTCGCCTTCGCACTTGAAGTGATCGGCACAAGCCGTTCCACCATCAAATCGCTGGTGCCCAAAGTACTGCAGACGGTGGGGCTCACAGGCAAGGAAAACAACTACCCCCATGAGCTGTCCGGCGGCGAAGCGCAACGCGTCGCCATCGCAAGGGCGTATGTGAACCATCCTCAGATCCTGCTCGCCGACGAGCCTACGGGCAACCTCGACCCGACCACGTCGCTGGGCATCATGGAAGTGTTGGACGCCATCAACCGTACCGGCACCACCATCGTCATGGCCACGCACAACGAGGAGATCGTCAACTCCATGCGCAAACGCGTGGTCGAATGCACACCGGCAAGATCGTGCGCGACGAGCAGCAGGGATCCTACGATTCCGCGCTGTATTTCCCGGACGCCGAAGTCGAGTCGAAATCGCACCAGGCATTGGGCACTTCCGATCCGAACGCGAAATACCGTCGACAGAACGCCATCGATTCAACGAACGCTCCTGACGACACCGTCGACGTGGAAGGCGCGACGCGCGCCGAAACCGTGGTGAACGCCGTGGATGTGGTCGCCGCTGCCGTCCATGACGGACAGGGGAACGACGGCATCGCCCGTCTTGCCAAATCCGTGCATTCCGGACGCACCGGCCGTTACGGCGAGGCCTTCGCGTCAGTGGAGACCACCTTGACCTGGGGCAAGGGACTGAGCTCGAACAGATGGCCGACCAGGAACAGGCCGAGCAAACCGAACGGAACGAACAGGCCAAGACCTCCGCTGAAAATGATGCCTCCGAGACTGGTGCCGACGAAGTATCGGCGCTGTCCGCTCCGCCTGCACCGCCCGTTCCACCGACCCAAACCGAGCCTCCGACACCGCCCGAACCGCCCGTCCCGCCGGCACCGTCCGATGAAAACCCTGAGGACACCAAGGAGCACGACTGATGCGTTTTCGTTTCATCCTTTCCGAAACATGGAACAGCCTCAAGCGCAATGTTTCAATGATCATCTCCGTCATGCTGGTCACATTCATCTCCTTCCTGTTCATCGGCGTGTCCGGCCTGATGCAGGCACAGATCACCGCCGCGAAGGGCGAATGGTACGACAAGGTCGAAGTGGTCGTATGGCTGTGCCCGGACGGTGCCAGCCAGGCGGCGTCCTGCTCGTCGGGCAAGGCGCCTTCCAACCAGGAGATCGTCGATCTGGAGAACGTGATCAACGAGGAAGCCGGCAACATCGTCTCCAAAATCACATATGTGAGCCGTGAGGACTTCTACAAGAACACCTTCCTCAAGCAGTATCCGAACGGCGAATACCAAGGACGCGTGCTCACCGCCGCCGACATGCAGGGGTCGCTGCGTCTGAAACTGAAGGACCCGACCAAATACCAAGTGGTATCCGAAGTGTTGAGCGGCCGCACCGGTGTCGAGGAAGTGCAGGATCAACGCAAGATCTTCGACCCGGTCTTCTCGGTGCTGAACCGTGCGACGGCGGTCACCGTGGCGCTCGCCGGCGTGATGATCCTGGTGGCCATCATGCTGACCGGCACGACGATTCGCATGAGTGCCGCCTCGCGTAAGAACGAGACCGAGATCATGCGACTGGTGGGAGCCTCGAACTGGACCATCCGCCTGCCGTTCGTGTTGGAAGGCGTGTTCGCGTCGCTGATTGGTTCGCTGCTCGCCTGCGGAACGTTGAGCGCCATGGTGAAGCTGTTCATCACGGATTGGCTGTCGAAGAGCGTGCAGTGGATGCCTCTGATCAACCAGAAGACGGTATGGCTGCTTGCACCGGCCCTTGTGGTGGGAGCCGTCGTGCTGTCGATCGTCGCGTCCAGCATCTCGCTGAGGAAGTACCTGAAGGCATAAACCGGCGGAGTGCTGAACGAGATGTTCAGCATATTTGAAGTTTGCTGGATACAATGTCGAAATAGGTGGATTTCGGGAAGGGAATACATGTCTAGGAAAATGACGAGACAGGTGCGGCCCATCGTTGGACTGATGCTTGCTTCGGCTATGTTCTGCGCCGGCGGCGTCGCGGTCGTCGCCGCGCCGGCTCCGCAGGCGCATGCCGTGAGCATGTCGGAATACCAGGCGAAGGTGTCGAACCACGCCAAGCTGAAGTCGCAGCTTGTCGGCGTGAGCAGCGATCTCGCCGACACGATTCTGCAGTTGGCCGATTTGAACGACAACCAGATTCCTGCGGCGGTCGAGGCCGCGGAATCTGCCCAGCAGGCGGCAGAACAGGCGCAGAGCCTGGCGGAAGCGACCACGCAGCGGTTGCAAGCGGCCCAGCAGGACAAGGCGAACCTTGAGGAGCAGATCAAACAGACCGGCTCCGACTATGATGACGCCAAGCGCCGTCGCGCAGCTCGCCCGCGAAAGCTTCCACGGCTCCAGCACGTCGGATGTGCTGGATTTCGTCACCGATTCGACGACCGCCGACGATTTCGTCAACAAGATGCAGTCACAGGCCGCGGTCACGCGAAGCGAATCCAACGCGGCAACCGACGCGGCGAACGAGCTGAACACGTCGATGAACCGCAAGGACCGTCTGGGCGCCATCGAACAGAAGATCACCCAGCTCAAGGAGCAGGCCGACCAGCAGGCGGCAAGCGCCCAGCAGGCGGCAAGCGAGGCCAGCGCCAAGCAGACCGCCCTGCAGAAGCTGCGTGACGAGGGCACGGCGAAACGTGAGAAGCTCGAATCGCAGAAGAGCCAGCTGACAACGCAGAGCGCCAAGGAAGCGGCGGACATCGTCGCCATGAAATCGCAGATCGATTCATGGAACAACCAGTACAACAATTCCAACAACGCCGCTGTCAACCCCAATAACAACCAGCAGCAGTCGCGTCCGAACAACAACACGAACTACAATCCCGCTCCCGCGCCTGCACCTGCGCCGGCTCCGACGCCCAATAACAACAATTCCGGCGGCGCCAGCGGCATGAACTATGCGGTGCCCGGCAATTGCCCGGCCGGTTCCGGATACTGCTACGGACACAACACCGGCAACACGGTCGGCGGTGCCGCGTATCCGTCCCGCCAGTGCACGCTGTGGGCATACCTGAGGCGTTCCCAGCTGAGCCTTCCGGTCGGCTCCTACATGGGCAACGGCGCCGATTGGGCCAATACCGCTCGTGGACTCGGATACCTGGTGAACAACACCCCGCATGTCGCGCGGCGATGGTGTTCGCGCGCGGCCAAAGCGTAGGCGGACATTGGACCGCCGACTGGCAGTACGGCCACGTGGCCGTCGTGGAACGCGTGAACGCCGACGGTTCGGTCCTGATCTCCGAAGGCGGCACCGGCTTCGCGACGTTCCCGCTTGGGAGACGATCTCCAACGCCGGAGCCTACCAGTACGTCCACTACTGACGGTTCCGTTCCAGACATGAAACCACGGCAAGCGCGCCGTCCGCATCGTCGGGCGACGCGCTTTCGTGATATGGTCGACGGAGTCGCGTTGCATACACTGATCGAAAGAACCGGGAAGGAGGTCCGACATGGCCAAGGAACAGGGAACCAAACCGATCGCGCAGAACAAGAAGGCGCGTCACGACTACGCCATCGAAGACAAGTATGAGGCCGGTCTCGTGTTGACCGGCACCGAAGTGAAGTCGCTTCGTGAAGGACGGGCGTCGCTGGCCGAATCGTTCATCACCATCGACCGTCGTGGGGAGATGTGGCTTGAGGGAGCCAACATTCCCGAATATCTCAACGGCACGTGGAACAACCACGCACCCAAACGCAAGCGCAAGCTGCTGCTGCATGCGGCGCAGATCGACAAGCTGGCCCGCCAAACCCAGGCCAAGGGATTCACCATCATTCCGCTGAGCCTGTATTTCAAAGACGGCCGCGTCAAGGTCGAGATCGCGCTCGCCCGAGGCAAGAAGGAATTCGACAAGCGCCAGTCGCTTCGCGAGGAGCAGGACAAGCGCGAGGCGCTGCGAGCCATGCGATACGCCAACAAGCAGGTGCGATAAATCGGAAAAATTCCGGTTTCACATAGTGAAAGAACGCCGATTCAGGAAAATTTTTGTAACACACCCTCTTTACGCTAGGATACGGTTCGGCTGAACAGGCCGATATGAATCCATAGGAGAGGGAACATGCAAGCAGGAAAAGCCCTGAAAACCGCCGCCGCGTTCATGTTGAGCGTGGCCATGCTCGCCACCGGCGCGGCATGCGGCACCAGCGACGACAGCGACACCTCGGCGTCGAAATCCAGTTCGAAGTCCAGCGAACTGACCGGTTACGATGTTTCCGGCGTGAAGAAGGACGACGCGATCGCCAAAATGCTGCCGGATTATGTGACCAAGGACGGCAAGCTCACCATCGGCATGGATACGTCGTACGCGCCGGCCGAGTTCCTGGCCGCGGACGGCAAGACGCCGGTCGGCTTCGACGTGGACATCGCCAAGGCGCTGGCCGGAGTGTTCGGTCTTGAGGCCGATCCGGAAACCGCGAACTTCGATTCGATTATTCCGGCCGTCGGCGCCAAGTACGACATCGGCATCTCGTCGTTCACCGTCACCAAGGAACGCCTCGAGGCGGTCGACTTCGTCAGCCACTTCAACGCCGGCTCCGCATGGGCCGTGAAGAAGGGCAACCCGAACAAGGTCGACACGTCCGATCTGTGCGGCAAGAAGGTGGCCGTGCAGACCGCCACCATGCAGGAGACCGCCGCCAACAAGATGGCCAAGCAATGCAAGGCAGACGGCAAGGCGGAGATGGACGTCATCTCCAGCAAGCTGCAGACCGATGTGACCACCAACGTCGTCACCGGCAAGGCCGACGTGTTCTACGCCGATTCGCCGGTCGCCGGCTACGCGATCGCGCAGACCGACGGCGAACTCGAAACGCTTGGCAAGACCGAAGGCATCGCCCCGGAAGGCATCGTCGTCAAGAAGGGCGACCAGCAGATGGACGAGGCCCTGCAGAAGGCCCTGCAGAAGCTCATCGACGACGGCACCTACATGAAGATCCTCAAGTACTGGGGTGTTCAGGACGGTGCCATCAGCAAGCCGGAGATCAACACCCCCGGCACCAACGAGTGAATGTTTCGGAACTTTTGCGTCCGTTAATACGCTCGTAGCAATCCGCTCTTAGGTTATGCCATAGCCACGTTTGGCTGGTTGATTTGGCTGGATTGAAGAGAGGACTTGCCATGATGAGGAACCTGAAAGGTTGGGCGGCGCTCGCGTTGAGCGCGGCGATGGTCGTCTCGATGGGAGCCTGCGGAACCTCCGACAAAACGGATTCCCAAGCTTCCGACGATTCGAATTCGTCGTCGACCACCGGTTACGACGTGTCCGGCGTGAAGAAGGACGAGAAGATCGCCAAGATGCTGCCGTCCTCCGTCACCAAGGACGCAAGCTCACCGTCGGCATGGATACGTCGTACGCGCCGGCCGAGTTCCTGGCCGCGGACGGCAAGACGCCGGTCGGCTTCGACGTGGACATCGTCAAGGCGTTGGCGAAAATGTTCGGCCTCGAGGCGGATCCGCAGACGTCGAATTTCGATTCGATCATTCCATCAATCGGTTCGAAGTACGATATCGGCGTCTCGTCGTTCACCATTACCCCGGAACGCATGAAGGCCGTCGACTTCGTCAGCATGTTCAAGGCCGGTTCCACGTGGGTGGTCAAGAAGGGCAACCCGGGCAAGATCGACACGTCCGACCTGTGCGGATTGAAGATCGCGGTGCAGACCGGCACCACACAGGAGGAGGAAGTCAACAAGGGCGCCGAACAGTGCAAGGCGGACAACAAGCTTGACATCCAGATCCTGTCCAACAAGCTGCAGACCGATGTGACCACCAACGTCGTCACCGGCAAGGCCGACGTGTTCTACGCCGATTCGCCGGTCGCGGGTTATGCGATCTCCCAGACCGACGACCAGCTTGAGGCCCTCGGTGAGGACGTCGGCGTGACCAAGGAGCCGTGGCCATCAAGAAGGGTGATTCCGACACGGCCAAGGCGGTGCAGGCGGCCATGCAGGAGCTGATGGATGACGGCACGTACATGAAGATCCTCAAGCATTGGGGCGTCGAATCCGGCGCCGTCGACAAGGCCGAGATCAACCCGACCGATTTGGGCTGATCGGCGCACTGACGCTGCGGGCGTAGGGCATCGGACGTATATGGATCGATGCCCCTAGCTTTTTGCCGATTAACGTCGGCGTAGCATTGCGGTTTTATCGTGTGCCTTTGGAATACTGGACGTCTGATTGGCAAATGGACGATTACCGTTCAGTGGATGGGAAGAGAATAGAAGGAGAACCCACTATGTCGTTGAAATTCAAATCGTTTGCCGCTCTCGCGCTGAGCGCGGCCATGATGTTCTCCGTCGCCGCATGCGGCACCACGGATTCCGGTGACGCCAAAAGCGACTCGAAGGCGAAGAACACCACCGTTGGTTACGATGTGAGCACCATCAAGAAGGATGACGAGCTGGCCAAGCTGGCCGCCTCCGCGAAGACCGTCAAGGACGGCGAGCTGTCCGTCGGTATGGAACTGTCCTATGCTCCGGCCGAATTCTACGCCGAAGACGGCAAGACCCCGGTCGGCTACGATGTGGACATGTCCAAGGCCATCGCCCAGACGCTGGGCCTGAAGCCGAAGATCGTCTCCTCCATGTTCGACACCATCGTCCCGTCCATCGGCTCCAAGTACGATCTGGGCATCACCGCCATGACCATCACCGAAGAGCGTCTGCAGTCCGTCGACTTCGTGAGCTACTACCGCGCCGGCTCCACGTGGGCCGTGCAGAAGGGCAACCCGAAGAAGCTCGACACCTCCGACATGTGCGGCGCGAAGATCGCAGTGCAGACCGGCACCGTCCAGGAGGACGAGGCCAACAAGATCGCCAAGGGCTGCAAGGCCGACAAGAAGGCCGAAGTGATGTCTTACAAGCGTCAGGCCGAAGCCGCCACCGCAGTGGCCACCGGTAAGGCCGACGTGTTCTACGCCGATTCGCCGGTCGCGGGTTATGCGATCTCCCAGACCGACGGCCAGCTTGAGGCGCTCGGCGACGTTGAAGGCGTGGCCAAGCAGGGCATCGCCATCAAGAAGGGCGACCAGCAGCTCGACGAGGCCGTGCAGAAGGCCGTGCAGAAGCTGATGGATGACGGCACGTACATGAAGATCCTCAAGCATTGGGGCGTCGAGTCCGGCGCTCTCGACAAGGCTGAGATCAATCCGACCGACCTCAACTGATCTCATCAGATAGATAGAAAAAGGAAACAGCATCATGGCGAAGAAACAAGTCGACGGCGACGGCCTCGATATTCCCAATCGCATTAAAGCCTTGCCTGTCAAGCGTACGGGTCCGATCGTGGCGGCCATCATCGTCGCGCTCTTCGCCGCGATGCTGGTGCAGGCTTTGGTCACCAATCCGCGTTTCGAATGGAATGTGGTCTGGAAATACCTGTTCAACGAGAACGTACTGGAAGGCATCAAGTACACGCTGCTGCTGACCGTCATCTCGATGGTCATCGCCATCATTCTGGCGGTCATTCTGGCGGTCATGCGCAAATCCATCAACCCGGTGCTACGCGGCGTGAGCTGGTTCTACATCTGGTTCTTCCGCGGACCCCTGTGTACACGCAGCTGGTCTTCTGGGGTCTGTTCGCGGTGCTGGTGCCGCGTATCGGCGTGGGCATCCCGTTCACCTCAATCGAATTCTGGAGCATTGACTCCCAGTCTGTCATCACCGCGTTCAACGCCGCATGGCTGGGCTTGGCCCTGAACGAAGCCGCCTACCTGGCCGAAATCGTGCGCGCCGGCCTCGAGGCCGTCGATCCGGGGCAGACGGAAGCCGCAAAGGCCCTCGGCATGAAGCGCACGCTCATCATGCGTCGCATCGTGCTGCCGCAGGCCATGCGCATCATCATCCCGCCGACCGGCAACGAGTTCATCGGCATGCTGAAGACCACGTCGCTTGTCAACGCCGTGCCGTTCACGCTGGAACTGCAGTTCGCCACCACGGCGATCGCGACCCGTCTGTACAAGCCGATTCCGCTGCTGATCGTGGCCTGCATCTGGTACCTGGTCATCACCTCCATCCTGATGGTCATCCAGTCGCGACTCGAAAAGCACTTCGGCAAGGGCTTCGACGCCCGTCCGGCCGGCGCCCGCGGCAAGCGCACGCCGTTGCCAGGCAAGACCTTCGGCGAGCCCAAGGATGACATCGACAAGCAGAACGAAGCCACGTTCGCGGGAATGACCGCGTGAGGGGAACGACCATGAGCGAAATCACAACCAACGAAATTGTTCCTGCAGTCAAGGCGACGCAGGTTCATAAGGCCTTCGGCAATCTGCATGTGCTCAAAGGCATCGACATGACCGTCATGCCGGGCACCGTCACCGTGATCCTCGGTCCGTCCGGCTCCGGCAAATCCACGTTCCTGCGTCTGATCAACAGCTGGAGACCCTGACCGGCGGCGAGATCGACGTCGACGGCGAGATGATCGGCTACAAATACGTCGACAAGGGCGGCGAACGCGTGCTGCAGACCCTGAACGACAAGGAAGTGGCCGAACAGCGTTCCAAACTGGGCATGGTGTTCCAGCGCTTCAACCTGTTCCCGCACATGACGGCTCTTGAAAACGTCATGGAGGCTCCTGTCCACGTCAAGCACATGGACAAGCAGGAAGCTCGCAAGCTCGCCATCGAGGAGCTGAACCGCGTCGGCATGGGGGAGCGCCTCGATTATTATCCGGCGCAGCTTTCCGGCGGTCAGCAGCAGCGCGTGGCCATCGCCCGCGCGCTTGCCATGAAGCCGGAGATCATGCTGTTCGACGAACCGACATCCGCGCTCGATCCGGAACTCGTCGGCGAAGTGCTCAACGTCATGCTCGACCTCGCCAAGGAAGGCATGACCATGGTGGTCGTCACCCATGAGATCGGCTTCGCGCGCGAGGTCGCCGACCAGATCGTCTTCATGGACGGTGGCGTGGTCGTCGAACAGGGCGGACCGGAGATCATCGACCATCCGAAGGAGTCGAGGTTTAAGGACTTCTTGCAGCACGTCCTGTAGCAAGTAAGGCTGTCGTACTGCCGTAAATTCCCAATCCACTGACGTCAAGCGTCCGCAGACGTCCGGTGGGTTGGGTTTTCTTTTTGCTGCCGACGATGGGCGCGTTGCGTGCGCCACTGGTTCGCACGATTTCCCTGGGGGAGTGGGATTTCGCATATATGGCAAAGATTTGTAAGGACGCGCGGCTTGGTTTCATGATTGACATCCTTACCCGATAGGCTAAGGAGCTATGTGTGGAATCGTAGGATATGCAGGAAATGTTCGGACCGCGTGCGGCAAACCCTTGGAGGTCTGCCTCCAGGGTCTTCAGCGATTGGAATACCGTGGATATGATTCGGCCGGCGTGGCGTTGACCGCGCCCGGCATGGACCATGTGGCGGTGCGTAAGAAGGCCGGCCGTCTCGCCAACCTGGTGCAGGACATCGAACGCGATCCGATGCCGGAAGCCACCGTGGGCATCGGCCACACCCGTTGGGCCACCAACGGCGTGCCGAACGACACCAACGCGCATCCGCACACCTCGCGTGACGGCAAAGTGGCCATCATCCACAACGGCATCATCGAAAACGCTTCCCAGCTTCGTCTCGACCTGCAGACGGAGGGCTATCGTTTCGTCTCCGAAACCGATACCGAGGTCGCGGCGAAGCTGCTGGGCAAAATCAGCGACAAGATCATCGAGGAAACCGGTAAGCCTGACCTGTTCAAGGCCATCCGCCGTCTGGCCCGCATGCTGGAAGGCGCGTTCACCATTCTCGCCACGGACGTGCGCCAGCCGGACATCGTGGTCGGCGCCCGTCACGATTCGCCGCTGGTGGTCGGTCTTGGCGAAGGCGAGAACTTCCTCGGCTCCGACGTGGCCGCGTTCGTGGCCTACACCAAGCGTGCCATGGAAATCGACCAGGACCAGGCCGTGATGGTGTCCGCAGACAAGGTCGTCGTCTCCGACTTCATGGGCAACATCGTGCCCGATCCGAAGACCTACACCGTGGATTGGGATGCCTCGGCTGCCGAAAAAGGCGGCTGGGACTCCTTCATGGACAAGGAGATCCACGAGGATCCGGCCGCCGTGCAGCGCACCCTGCTGGGACGTCTCGACGAGAACGGCAACATCAACCTCGATGAGGTGCGCATCGACGAGCATGATTTCAAAGCCATCGACAAGATCATCGTCATCGCCTGCGGCACGGCCGCGTACGCGGGCATGGTGGCCAAATACGCCATCGAGCATTGGGTGCGCATCCCCGTGGAGGTGGAGCTCGCGCACGAATTCCGCTACCGTGACCCGATCCTCACCCCCCGAACGTTGGTGGTGGCCATCTCCCAGTCCGGCGAGACCATGGACACGCTGATGGCGTTGCGTCACGCGCGTGAACAGGGCTCCAAGGTATTGGCCATCTGCAACACGCAGGGCGCGTCTATCCCACGCGAATCCGACGCGGTGCTCTACACCCACGCCGGTCCGGAAGTGGCGGTCGCCTCCACCAAGGCGTTCGTGGCGCAGATCACCGCCGCATACGTGCTCGGCCTGTATCTGGCCCAAGTCAAGGGCGCCATGTATCGAGACGAAATCGCCCAGACTTTGGAATCTCTGAAGGACATGCCCCGCAAGATCCAGTGGATTCTCGACACCCAGACCAAGACCGTGCAGGAAGCCGCCGAACAGATGGTGGATGCGAAATCGTTCCTGTTCCTCGGCCGCCATGTGGGCTATCCGGTGGCCATGGAAGGCGCGTTGAAGCTCAAGGAAATCGCCTACACGTTCACCGAAGGCTTCGCCGCGGGCGAACTGAAACATGGTCCGATCGCTTTGGTGGACGAAGGCGAACCGGTCGTATTCATCGTGCCGCCGGCGCGCGGCCGCAACGTGCTGCACTCCAAGTCATCTCCGGCATCGAAGAGGTCAAGGCCCGTGCGCCTACATCATCGCCGTGGCCGAGGAACACGATCCGGACGTGGAACGTTACGCGACGTGGTCTTCTGGCGTCCCGCATGCCCGACGCTGATGAGCCCGCTGGTGGACGTGGTGCCGCTGCAGCTGTTTCGCCATGGACATGG
>ENA-OQDF01000163-OQDF01000163.1-human-gut-metagenome-genome-assembly--contig:-NODE-163-length-24777-cov-2.984625_pt1 | contig 24777 bp, 30 predicted proteins | sample MGYA00242769_ERZ504597 | MGnify/ENA primary metagenome ERZ504597 (study PRJEB26092, sample SAMD00036305) | human gut metagenome | host: Homo sapiens | study: EMG produced TPA metagenomics assembly of...
GGTGAAATAGGGACTGTTTATGCGGTTAAAGCCGTAAATCAATCCATATTTCACCGCAACTTATTGAGTCGAGGATGATTTAGCTAGTTGCGGAGGGCGTTGTCTAGGGTGGACGCTACGACCAGGGGGTCGTCGGTGCCGGCGAAGAGGCGGATGGTGCTCCCCTGCTTGCCGCGTGGGGCCGAAAGGCGCGTTGTTGGGCCGCCGGCAGGCGATGTGCGGAATTCGTCCGGCAGCATGCTGAAGAATTCGCCCGCAATGTAGCCCATCAGGTCAAACTCTACTGCCGGGCCAAAACCGTGCTCCAGGATGCCAGTCGCGATGGCATGGTCGGGATGCGAGGTCAGCCCGGGATAACGCACGTTGCGCACCATCTCATTGGCAGCCAAATACTCGGCCAGCGCACGTGCACGGTCGAAGTGTTCCTGCATGCGGGTGTCGAGTGTGTCGAGCTCGTGCTCTAGAACCTCAGCCTCATCGGAGGACAAGTCGAGCGCAGCCAATCCGCAGCCCTCAAGCAGGACATGCGCGCGCTCGGCAGCGGCATCCACGCGATGGCGCTTGAGCTGTGAGCGTGCCACCGAAGCGGCAACGAGCTTGCGCGGAGCCTTGCCGGCGCACGCGCGATCGAGCGCCTCGAGCGACAGCGCAGCACCCAGCCGCAGTGGATCGCAGCCAAAAGCCGACGCCACCGTGTTGTCCACAACCAGCAGCGCGTGCGACTCACGAGACGCGCGGCCCAGAGCGCGAAGGTCGGGCACACGCAGACCAAACCCGCCGATGGAGTTGACGAACCACCACAGGTGCGGCCCCTCGGCATCAAACGAAGCATCAAAGCCCTCGGACGCAGCAGCAAACGCCGCAGCCGCGGGCTCCCCCACCAGCGCAACATCGCAGCCATCAAAGCCGCAGGCAAACACATCGGCAAAGTCGTCCGCAAAGGCCACCAAGCGATCGCCGGGCCGCACAATCCCCAGCATCGACAGCGCCGCCGGCACATGCGAGGCCGAGACAAGACGCGCCTCACGCGCACCGGCCCTCAAAGCCCAAGCCTCTTCTAGCTGCTGTACATCCACACGGCACCGTCCCTTCAAAACAAAACCCACGATGCGGGTGTTTCCCGCATCGTGGGCAACGGCTGCAGTATAGCGCGATATGCGGCGAATCGCTAGATGTTGAGCGCGTGGTAGGTCACGCTCGCGCCGACGGCGTCAACGGTCACGCCATAGGCCTCGGGATAGATGCGCGTCGAAAACACGAGCGCGCCATCGTTTACAAACACCTCAACCGAAGAAGCGTCGCCGACGATGCGTACGTTTCGAACCTCGTCGACCGGTTCCCAACGCACCGCGCGACCGCAGCCGGCCGCCGTACGGGCCTCGTCGGTAAAGCGCATCTCAAAGCGCGCGGCAGTTCACCCTCGGCGGGCACAAACGCCAGCTTCAGCTCGCCATCAACGGTCGCACTAAAAGCGCGTCGACACCGGCAACAATAACGTCAAAGCAGGTATCGCCGGCAACCTCCAACGAGCCCTCCCCACACGCACCGAGCATAATGGTGCTCGATCTCGCGCGCCGGCTGCTGCAGTACCACGCCGCCAGCACCGACCGTAAGCTCACGCGGCACCGTCATGCAGTGCTGCCAGCCGCACGCCACGGTGGGGTCGTTGCCATAGGTCGGCTCATCGGGCATGCCCATCCAGCCGATTAGAATATGGCGACCGTCCTCGGCCGTGAACTCCTGCGGCGCATAGAAGTCAAAACCTGCGTCCCACAGGCGGAACTCGCCCAGATCATAAGCGTCCTTGCCAGCCGTAATGTCACCCGTAACGGCATGTAGCCCGCTGCATACACATTGCCGCGGTCCCAACGACCGCTCTCGAGCCCTTGGGGAGAGAAGGACAGCCACTTCGCCGGTGCACCGCCTTTCGCATCGAGCTCGATATAGCTGGGGCACTCCCACATAAAGCCAAAGCGCTCGGGCGTAGACACGCGATTCTCGAGCTCCCAACTAAGCATGTCAGCCGAGCCGTACACCAAGATCTCGCCCACATCGCGACCGGCACCCTCGCCATGCATGGCGCAAAAACGGCTCTCGACATGCGGACCGTCGACGCGACGACGCGCGCCCAGCACCATGTGATAACGCCCGTCCACGTCACGCCACACCTTGGGGTCGCGCACATGGCAGGTCAAATCCTCGGGATAATCCTCGGAAGTCAGCACCACACGCTTGGCGCCGAACGCCTGGCCGTCGGTGCTCTCCACATAGACGGTATCGGCTCGTCGACCGGTATTGACGTAATCGTACGTGCCGTCCGCATCGGAAAGCTTAACGTTGCCCGTATAAAGTACGCGAATGCGACCGTCTTCGGCAAGCGCGGAGCCCGAATACACACCGTGACAATCGAACGACTCGTCGGGCAGCAGCGGGGCGCCAACGTAATCCCACGTCATAAGGTCGCGACTCGTCGCATGGCCCCAGACCTTAACGCCACCCTCGACATCAAAGGGCGCATATTGAAAATAAGCGTGGAACACGCCGCCCGCTTGGCAAAGACCGTTGGGGTCGTTGAGCCAACCCGCCGGCGGCATAATATGGAAGTGTTGGCCATACGCGCCATGACCACACTCAGAGGCGGCAGCATCAACCGCGGCAACCAACTTTGCAAGGTCGCGACCAAGTGCATTAGACATATCAAAGTCCTAACGGATCGAAAGTAACAAGGCACCAGAGATCGGCACCGGATACGGGAAACGCCCGCGAGCATACAACCCGCGGGCATCCCCTCAATCAAAAGCTCTTACGCCTGCTCGGAAGCTTGGGCTCATCCTTGTACAGGACAAACGAGACGGCAAAGGAAACCAGCGCGGCAACCGCAAACATGATCGCATACTGCACGGGCTGGGCCAGGCACAGCAGGATACCGAAGATACCGGTAACGCCCGTGCCGGAGGCAGCCAGCGAAGTAAGCGCGCAGACCAGGGCACCGCAACCACCGCCGATGCAGCCGGCGATGAAGGGCTTAAAGAAGCGCAGGTTCACACCAAAGATGGCAGGCTCGGTAATACCCATGAAGGCGGACAGGGCCGAAGGAAGCGCCAGGCCCTTGATCTTGGCATCGCGGGTCTAAAGGCAACGGCGAGTGCGGCACCACCCTGGGCGATGTTAGCGGCACTGGCGATGGGCAGCCAATAGGTTACGCCGTACTGGGCGAGCTGACCCAGGTCGATGGCGGTGTACATCTGGTGGATACCGGTAACGACCGTGGGGGCATAGAACAGGCCGACGATAAAGGAACCGATACCAAAGGGCAGGGTGAGCAGGGCCTGAATCAGACCGAGGATGGCGTTCTCGGCCCACACGAAGATGGGACCGACGGCAACGAAGGTCACGAGCACGGTAACGAACACCGAGACGAGCGGGGTCACAAAGAGGTCGAACATCTCGGGGACAACCTTGTGGAGACGCTTCTCGAGGAAGGCGAGTATGGCGCAGGCGATAACGATGGGGATAACGTGGCCCTGATAACCGACCCACTCAAAGCTGTACACGCCGGGAATGACGGTGACCATGGTCTGCACGCCCTCGGAGGCAACCGTGTAGGCGCTCTGCAGCGAGGAGTTGATGAACGCACCTCCGACGACGGCGCCCAAATACGGGTTAGCGCCAAAGGCCTTAGCCGCGGAGTAGCCGATCAGGATCTGCAGAATGCCAAAGGACGTGCCCGAGACCAGGTCGGCGATCTTGTAGATAAAGTTATTGGTGTCGAGCGCGATAAAACCGTTGGAGGCCATAAAGTTGAGCGCGCTCATGATTCCCAGCAGCAGGCCCGAAGCCACGATGGCGGGGATGATGGGGACAAAAACGTCGCCGAGCACCTTAATGGCACGCATAAAGATGTTCTGCTGCTGTGCCGCGGCCTCCTTAACCTCGGCTTGGTGGCAGCCTCGACGCCGCTAAGCGCGATGAACTCTTCGTAGACCTTGTTGACGGTGCCAGTGCCAAAAATAATCTGGAGCTGGCCTTGGGCCTCAAAGACGCCCTTGGCGCCGTCGATATTCTCGATGGCCTCCTTGTCAACCTTGGCGTTATCGGCAATCACCAGGCGCAGACGCGTGGCGCAGTGTGCGGCCGAAACAACGTTGTCGGCGCCACCGACGTTGTCGAGCACCTCTTGGGCTGATTTGCGGTAGTCCATGACTTCCCTTTCCTCCAACGGGCGCATCTGCACCCGGCCATCTTTGACACTTACACTGTAATCGTTTTCAGTTATATATAGCTGTAATCGTTTTCATTAGCGGTAAACGGTAGATATTTGACGGTGAAAGGTGGTTTTGAGCCAAAAACAGGGAATCAAAGGCCGGCAGACATGCCCAAAGCCTAGACATTCATCAGCTGATGTCCGAGCTTGAGCGTCTTGAGGCCGCTCTCCCCCTCCACGCCATCGAGCGTGTTGAGCAACATATTGGTCGCCTCGACGCCACTGGTCAGGTAACCGTAATGCACGGTGGGAATGCCGCCCGTCAGCGCGCGCAAAAATGCGTTGTCGCCAAAACCGCTCACGCGACGCACGCCCTCGCCCATGCCGCGCGCCTCGTCAAGAGCGCGCAGGGCGCCGGCCGCCATAGTGTCGGTCGCGCACGCGATAAACGAAACATCCGGCACTTCGCCCAGCAGCTCGCGCGACGCACGATAGCCGGAATCGAGGGTAAAGGACCCGCAGCGAATCAAATCGGGATCGAGCACAACGCCCGCGGCGCCCAGACCAGCTTCAAAACCACGACGACGGTCGTAACCGGCGGCACGGTCTTCCTCGGTAACACCGATATAGGCAATCTTGCCTCAACATGCGTCGCAAGCGCCTGGCCCAGCTCAAAGGCAGCCTCGTAATCGTCATGGTAGACGCAAGCCGCGCCCTCGACGTTTTGGCCGATCAGCACAATGGGTACACGGCAAGACGCAATGGCCGCACGGTGCTCATCGGTAATCATGGTTGCCACGAGCACGATGCCATCGACCGGGTGGTTCTGGAACAAGTCGAGATACTCGAGCTCGCGCTCGGCCACGTTGTCAGTATTCGCGAGCAGCATCTGGTACCCGCGGCGACCGAGCACCTGACCGATACCCGCAGTAATGCGGCTCACGGATTCCGAGTTGATCTTGGGCACGATGACGCCGATGAGCTTGGTGGAGCCGGTGCGCAGCGCGCGGGCCTGGTTGGACCGCACGTATCCGGTCAGCTCAATCGCCTGCTTAATGCGCTCGGCCTTGTCCGCCGAGATATATCCACCGTTGAGGTAGCGCGAGACGGCGGCGCTCGAAACGCCCGCTAGCTCGGCCACATCTTTCATCTTTACCACGAGCACCCCTTTATCTTGCAATCGTTTGCACCATCATACCCAGCCCAAGTCGGCATAATAAATCAATTTAAACCGAACCAAATATGCCCATCCTGGTCGAGCATACGCCAGCGAACGGGCAGCTGCCGTGGCGAGGTGCCACAAAAGAGGAGCGACGCGTACTTATGTACGCGAGCGACGGTTTGAGCGGCAGATCGCCCGGCAGATGCCCGCGCAGCGTCGAGCGGTCCGCGTCGTTAGAACGCCGGAACCAAACTAGCCGTGATATTCGCCGTTGTACTGGATGAGCGTCAGGTCCTCAACGCCGTCGAGCGCGCGAATCGCATCGGCGTAGGGCATGTCAACGCCGTCCGAGAACACCTCGACGGCCATCTCGACCTTGTCACCGCGCATCGTCTTAGATTTGACGGTGAACTTGGTACGCCCAAACGCGCGCACGATATCGTCGCCGGTGGTCTGGCCCGTGTAGTGGATGACCATAATGTACACACGCGCCTTGTCCTGGTGGCTCGCAAAGCCGGCGATCATCACCACGATCACCGCTGCCGTGAGCCCCACGAGCGCATACATGCCGGCGCCGGCCGTAATACCCGTCGTAATGGCCCAAAACAAATACAGCAGGTCGAGCGGGTCCTTGACCGCCGTACGGTAACGAACGATGGACAGAGCACCGACCATACCGAGCGAGATGACCACGTTCGTCGAGATCGCGAGCGTAACCATGCAGGTAAGCACGCACATGCCCACAAGCGTCACGGCAAAACTGCGCGAATACACCACGCCGGTAAAAAAGCGCTTGTACACGTAATAGATCAGGATGCCCATGGCGAGCGCCACGAGCAGCGACAGGCCGATCTTGCAGGGTCGACCTGGCCAAACGCCTCCAAGACGGAGTTCTTAAAAAAGTCCCTGGTGCTCATGGTCTAAATATCCCCTCGGTTCTCAAAATCCGATTCCCAGTAATTAAATCCGCGCAGGTAGCGGTCTTTTCGTAACACAGGCAGTACTTGGAGACCGCCGTGAGCTCGGCCGCGCCGGCAGCACCATATCGCGCACCAGCTGCGGGCAAAACTCCGTAAACTTGACCTCCATCACCAGCTTGCCGGGCTCCAGGACCGGCAGCGCGGGCAGCGTCGCGTCAAAGATGTCGAAGCTTCCCACCGCGGCACGCACGTTGCTATCAAAGGTAATGCGCACGGTGCCCTCGTCCATCACCCACGGCTCGCGCTCGTAGTCCACGATGGTCCGCGGGCGCATCATGTTGCAGATGCACTCGATGTAGAACTCGCGACAGAGGGGATAGGGCTCCTCAGCAAAAGTCGTAGTCTCCGGCCAGAATCTGTTCAAACTCGCCGCGCGTGAGCGGCGCGTCCTCCTTGTAGATCCAGCTACCGTACTTCTTTTTACGCTCGAGCTTAATCACCTTGTCGCTGCGTTATAGATGCGCACGCGATACTTTTTGCGCATAAGAATGCCGGCGTCTTTTTCTTCGTAGGCCGAGTTGCAGTAGTCGTCAAAGTACAGGCTGCGAATGGTATAGCCGCCCGCCTGCGCATGCTTGTCTAGCTTGAAAACCGGCGCCATGCGGCAGGCCAGCGCGGCGTGCTCACCCTCGTTAATGAGATATTTGAGCTCGTGGCGGTAACGCTCCTGCGTGGCACGCACAGGCGGAGCCGCCAAGCGCTCAAGCAGCGCGCTAGCCTTCCTCATACGTGTCCTCCACGACCTTACCGCCGTCTTGCACGTAAAAACACTTCATGCCGTAGTGCTTGCCGTCGTCGGTCACATAGTAGTCAAACGCATCTTGCGTATAGCCGTCTGAGTTGGTGGCGCGCACGCGCACAAAATACTGGCCGGCATCGGGCGCATCGCAGGTCACTTCGGGCAGCAGCACGTCCTCGGCCTTAAAAAGCACGTCGCTTATGGCATAGTCGCGCGCCAGCTCCACGGTATAGCGAATGTCACGCGCCTTAAAGTCGTAGGACGCATCCCAGTTAATGCGCAGCTTACCGTTATCGATCTGCGGCACGCCAATGTAGAACGGCATGGGCTTTTATAGCTCTCGCAGTAGCTCTTATAGTTCTCCTCGATCTCGGAGGGAATCGCCGCGGCGATCTGCTCGTATTGGTCCTTGGTGACAGGCAGATTGTCGATATCGGGCGAGGCAAAAACCAGGGATTCGGTAACCTCGCGATAATGTTTGATCATCTTGGCAAGACGTGCCTCGGTCATATACGAGCGCAGGTCCTTTACGGCGCGGTCGAGCTCGCTGCGGAACGATTTGCTACGCATTGCACGATTGAATAGCACGTTGCCCAGTAGTTGCTTACGCCGCGCTCCCAGCTCGCATAGTCCGAAAAGCCGGTCAGAGACAGCTCCAGCTTGCGCAGCATGCCGTCGTTGTCCCAATCGAGGATGTACCACGTATTGGAGTTGAGCGGGCTATACAGATAGCAGTTACGGTTCTGCGTATCGCAGTTGCCCGTCAGGAGCTGAAACGCCAGCCAATAGACCAGGTTCTCGGTATCAAAGTAGGTGTCGAGCACATCGTCGATCTTTTGCGTATCGTCGTTGAGCGCCTCGAGCATCTCGATAAGCTTGGTGTGGTCCGAGTCTCCCTTGATCTCGAGCATGCCCTCAAAGTTTGCCTGGTTGTAGTCTGGGTCGTCGGCAAGTTTAATGGTGTCCTCGTAGCGGCGGAAATCGAAGCTGTTCACCTTGTACAGGTGCCCGCTCTTATCCAGGCCATGTGCCTTGAGCGCCGTCTTGTTGAGCTGCTCCACCTGCGTAAACAGGCCGTAGTCCTCAAAGGTATCGTTGGACTTTTCGGTCTGATCGCACACCCAAAGATGCACAAACTGCGTGCGCAGGCCCATCATCTGGGGGATTCCGCGGATAAGGTCGTAGGCCATCTTGTTGCGAAAACGCATACCCTCGCCCATGTGCTTGTTGAGCGCAATCGCGCGCTGCTGGCGCCAGGTACCCTTGCCCTTTTTGAGCTCCACCTTGTAATTCTTTTGCGAGTTCATGCTCGATGTCTGACCGCGCACCTGCACGGTAGCATTGGGCGCTTCCTCGCCATAGCCAACCTCGCCGGCCGCCGGGCCGTCTTCGTCGCCCGCCTGCAAAAGGCCCATTACCTGATAGCGCGTCACGCCCATGTCGGCATAGTCATACACCGAGTACGTATTGATCTCGGCCCAGCTGTGGTCGGTGTTCTCGGAGCTGTTGCCGCGCGAGACCGTCAGGTACATGGTCACAATGCCCGAGTCGTCGTAGACCTCGTACAGCTCGTCTTTATCGCGTAGGTGCTTGGTAGCGTCCGAGGACTCGGCCTTTTTAATCTTGTCCTGCTTTTTGACCTTTTTGGTCGAGGATTCGTCCTGAGATGAGCAGCCCGAAAGCAGCAGCGCGCCGGCAGCCGCCTCGATCAGGCAGCGGCGAGACATCAACTTATCGATCATCAGAACCTCCCCAATGGTTGCGATACACGCGAACTACTGCGCGCTGAAACGCGCCGTGCGGCACGCCCTTGCGGCGGCACTCCTCATAGCGCTGCTCGGCACGGTCGAGCAAGCGGCCCAGCTGTGTAAAGCGACCCGTTTGTCGGTCGCCACAATGGGCTGCTGGCTCAGGATACGATACGGCAAGTTGGCGGTATAGGTATCGAGCCGCAGCAGGGCCACGATAAAAAACACCACCGCACCCAACAAAAAGCCAAAGCCGTAAAACTGCTGCGGCAAAAGCAACGACACGGCGTCGCCAACCCTGCCACACCGGCAAACAGGCCCGAGGCCAGAACGGCTCCCTTGTAGTCGGTAAAGTACAGCAAGATAAGCAGGATCGTGTTGCCCACGGCATACAGGCCGTAGCCTACGCATAACGTGCGAAAATACCCGTGCATAAGATTGTTAAAGCCCAGCGGCAGGGCCGAGAGCACTGTAGTCTCGAGCGAGATGACCGCCGCGGTCACAAACAGCTGCTTGAGCGCGCAAAAGCGCAGTTCGCTGTTGAGCGTGGAGAGCATCTCCTCCTCGGCCACCACAATATCGCCCACCACGCCGCCGTCGTTGAACAGGTGTAGTAGTCACGGTAGCGCGGATAGAAATTGATCTCGACCGACACCACAAAGTTGACGGTCGTGACGAGTGTGGTCAAAAACGCAATGAGCGCCGGAACGTCATGGTAAGGAGCCCCGTAAAACAGGCCTTTGATCTGCACGCCAATAGGGCCCGCCCAGATAATAACCAGGTGTACGAAAAGCCCCAAGTTGGTAAACAGCCCCGTAAGCGCAAGCGGCATAAATTGGTCGAGCCAGCGCAAAAAACGCCAGGGACTCCGATCACTCTGTGGAAAATACCGGTACAGCAGTACCACATCCCAGGCAAGCATGACGCCGTAGCCTAGGGCGATTGACGCCAACAGGCCCTCGACCGGCGGCAGTCCCAACGTCAGCGCTGCCAGGGCGCACAGGCACGCCACGCCAATGGCGGCCGCAAAGCTGCACAGAATGCCACGATAATCTTTGATGGCCGTGAGATAGCTCATGCCGTTCCAGTTGACGATCATGATGTTGAAGAGCCACAGGCACAGCAGCCCCTGCAGCAGCGTGGCCCCCGAGAACAGCAAAAAGACGCCGTAGAGCACCGTGCCCGCAACGAGCATGATGGCATTAGATCCCCAAAACGAAGGCAGGATCTCATCCTCGCGCTCGGCAAAGAGCATGTCGGCCAAAAAGCGCGTGACCGGCATGGAGAAAAAGCTTGTGAGCGTAAGCGAGGCCAGCAGTGTATAGGTCACCATGCACACCAGCAGATCCTGGTTGGCGCGCCCCACGCCCCACAGACCGCACAGCACCAAGATACCCACCTGGAGTAGCACGCCCAGCAGCATGGGGCCCGTGCACACAATGCCAGCGTAGCCATAGGCGCGCATCGTGGCAAACAGACCCTTGCGCCTAAATAGGCGTGAGCTCAAAACCGATTCCACCACCGGCTACTCCCCCTCTCTGGGCAGGTCCAAACGCACGCGCCGTCACGTCGTACAGCGCGCGATAGTTGGCGAGCATCTGCTCGTGCAAAAGTACGTGGCAACGCGACGCTGGCCACGCTCCCCCATCTCAATGCGACGGGCGCGGCTTGTGCACATGCGCTCCATGGAATCGGCCAAGCCCTTGCGATACATGGGCGGCGTCACAAAACCCGCCACGCCAAAGTCGTCGCCCGGGGCGCCTTCGAGCAGCTCGCGGCAGCAGCCCACCTCGGTCGTCACGCAGGGACGGCGCGCTGCAAGCGACTCCAGCACGCTGAGCGGCTGGCCCTCGGAGATGCTCGTCAAATGGTAAAGTCGAGCTTTTCCATGTACTCGACCACGTTGACGCGCCCGGTAAAGATCAGATCGCGCACGCCCAGGGTATCGACCAGCGCGTGACACTCGGCACCGTACTCCTCGTCGTCCACGCCGCCCATAATGTGCAGGCGCACCTTAGGCAGGCGCTCGTGCAGTTCAAAGAAGGCATAGATCATGGTCTTGACGTCCTTGATGGGCGCCAGGCGCACCACCGCGCCAATATCCACCCAGCCGTCATCGGGCTTTAAGGGAATGTCCTTAAAGCGATCGAACTGGATGCCGTTGGGGATGACCAGGCACTTGTCCGCATCGCAGCCCATGTCGATCTGCGTCTTACGGGCGTTGTGAAACAGGCTCGTCACGCGGAAGGCGCGACGGTAGATCTCCTCCGAAAGCAGGTAGAAAAAGCGGATCCAGCGGTCCTTAAACGACGGCACGACCCAGTCGGCACGAATGATCTCTTCCTCGCGCTCGCGGGTATAAATGCCGTGCTCGGTCAGCAGCACCGGAGCCTGGTGAACGCTTGAGCCCAGACAGGCGAGCAGGCCGCCGTAGCCGGTCGAGATGGCGTGGTACACATCGGCCACCGGCACCTCGCTGCCCAGAAGGTAGAGCACGGGCAGCAGCATGGAGCGCATGGTGTGGAATGCATCGGCAAAGGGCGTGTATGGGTACTCGGCCAGGCACACGTCGCGAAAGATATCCATAAACGTGCGGCTCTGCAAAAACGATAGCGGATGCACGCGACGGCGCTGGAAGATATCAAATAGCACGTCCCAGTCCGGATTAGAAAGCGACACCAGGCGGCGCAGCGCCTCGCGCTCGCGGTCGTTAAAGTCGGCCTCTTCTTGCTCGCCCGAAAGCCGCAGGGCGTCATCCAGAAATACCTCGTGCACCTCGACCACGTTGCCGGGCAGCTCGTAGACAAACTTGCCGCGGTCGGCAGCATGCGCGCCAATCACCCACAGCACAAACTCGTGCTCGGGCATGGCCTGTATGTAGCCATGCATCCAGGTAGATACGCCGCCGTGCACATAGGGGTAGCAACCCTCGAGTACCAAACAGATTCTCATTTGTCGCCACCCTCCTTGCGTGCAATGGTCACCGTCTTGTCCGTGGCTTTAACCAGGTACAGATCGCCCGTCAGATGCGTAATCTCGCCACCCGTGACTGCACCCGGCTCGCCGTTGTTGGCGCGGAACATGAGCCAAGCCTCGTCGTGGAAATTGCCCAGGCTGAGCGTCCAGGCATTCGCGTCTGTATCCACGCTCACCGTCACGGACGAAAAGCGCTGGATGGCGCCCGAGCATTCCGAACCGGTCTGGCGCCGCAGGTCGGGCGCAGACTTGGTAAGCCACTCCAGGTAGTTGGTCAGACCGCCCTTGTAGACCTCCCAGCCCTCCTTGGCTCCGCGACCGGGATCCAGTAGGTCGTCCGGATGCATAAAGTGCGTACTCACGTAGTGCATGTTGAGCTCGGACACGGCTGCCAGACGCATATAGGAATCGTTGACCATGCCGCCCGAGACAATACGTGGCTGCTCCACAATGCCATCGCTCGCCACGCCAAACTCCTGCACATAGGGCAAGTCGGTGCCATCCTCAAAATACGTACTGGCGATGGTCTTAATGCGCGGAACGTCGGTGCCAATAAGCTTGCGCGCACGGGCCGAAAGGATATTCGACGGTGGCACATAGACCGAGCCGTGCGCGTTGGGCAGTACCTCGTCCTGGAAGGCTATAAGCTCGTTGAGCGATGCGACGAGCGTCTCCTTGTTCTTCCACGTCTTGTAGTCGTACAGTGTGCCATAGTCGGTATCCCAGAGCGCCAGCGGCTGATGGTTGTAGCCGTGGAAACCCAGCTCTCCGCCCATCTGCAGCAGCATGCCGCCAAAGTAGCGGAACTGCGTGGTATCGGCCTGGCGCGCGGGCTCGGTCTGGTTGACCGCGTCCTCGTAGTTTTCGATCATCACGCCGGTAAAGCGAACGCCATATTTTTGCGCGAGCTTTTGCAGATCGGGCCACCAGACCTTGGCATAAAAGTCGGCGATAGAAAGCCCGTAGTCGCGCTTGATGTAGGTGCCGTCGCCCGAGGGCACGGGGCTGGGAAAGTCGTCCAGATAGAAGACGGCGCTGTTGATGACCGGATAGGCCGTGGCATCGCCAGAAGGCTGATCGCCGCGGCGTAAAACCGCGCATGACCTTGTCATAGATACCGGTATTGCACACCACGGTGCGACCGCTACCGCAGTCATTCGACCAAATGAGCGGGGCGCCCGCATCGCCGGTCTTAGCCCACACACGAGCCGTCTCGCGCAGCGAAACCGAAAGCGACGAATCAAAGGGGTCCGAGAGCTCGTAGCGCTCTCCCCCGCCCAGCATAAAGTCCTCGCTCGGCACAATGCTTTCGGCTTTTACATAGTCATATCCGGCAGATTCAATGCCAAGCTTGGGAGCAATCACTTGCAGATAGCCCGAGTTATCCGGAGGCATGGCGAGCATAAGCGAACCGCCGGCACTCACCCAACTCATAATGTCGCTCAGGTGCGTACCGAGCCCATCGAGCGACGGCATGAGCAAAATCACGCGATCGTAGGAGGTCAGCGAGGGAATGGCATCCGCGCCGTCCAGCGCAAGGTCCACGTCGCGGTGCGCGATCTTCATGTCGAGCAGAATCTGGTCGAACTGCTCCTTTACGTCCTCGACGCCAGCTTGATCGGAATCGGTAATGACCAGGCACGTGGCTTTGGCCAAATATTGCCGAGGAAGCCGGCACCGCATCGTTGGCGGCAAGCATCCCCAGCTTATGCTGGCCCGCACTGTACTGCACGCCGGCGCGCTCCACCAGCAGCACGGCGGCCATGGCAATAAAGACCGCCCACACCACAAGCAGCCCCATCCAGCGAAAATGGCCCGCACGGTCGCGGATATGCTGTATCACGCTCATCGGGCCTCCTCTCCGTTGCGCCAAAACGCCAGTTCCTCGCGGTTGGCGGCGCTCAAGTATACATGCTGTTTGTCAATCGCATCGATCACGCGGTGGACCTCGTCACCGTCGCAGCGCATCACCGCCAGGCGCAGGCAAAGCATCCAAACCTCCTGCTCCTCGGGCACATCGAGCACCAACTGGTCGATCACGGCCTGCGCCTCGTCGATCTGTCCGACATCGGCCAGCGCCGTCGCGTATCGAATGCGAAGCTCAAGGGCATCCTCGCGCTCGCAGCGACGCGCAAGCAGGCGCGCGTACTGTTGGCGCTGAATCTGAGCCACGCGCCCCTCGGCCAGGCCCGAGCCCAAGTATTCACCAAGAAAATCGCAGTATTCGTTGAGGTTTTGCGCGCTCGGGTCCGTCTTAAAGGCACGCTCCAGCTGCTGCAGTTTAAGGTCGGACTCCTTGGAGATCTGCGCCACCGCCGTCGCGGCATAGTGAGCCACCTCAACGTCGTCGTTAAGCTTAGCCGCCTGCAGCTGCGCCAGGTACGCGTCGGGCTCCTCGGTGAGCATGGAGAGCATTAGGCGGCGCCGTTCTGCCGGGTCGTTGACGATGAGCGCCTCCTCGAGCGGCACTACGCCTGCATCGGCATCACGTTCGTGCACTAGGATGCTGCGATGCAGGTCGTCGTTGAAGCGCAGCGACTCCAGCGCAGACTCTTTCAGCCCCTCGCCAAACACCGCGCTGCGGACCGATAGCAGAACCACCAGCAACGGGCCCCACAGCGGCACCAGCACTATTACAGCCAGCATGTGCCCGCGCACCGGCAGCAGGCCCAACTTCATGAGCGTCCACAGCATCAGGCAAACCAGCGCATGAATCAGCAGCAAGACGGCAGCAACGACAAGCAAGATCAAGCGGCACCCCCTCACCGTCACCGGTGTAAGAGATGTGCTGCAGCAGCGCCACGATGTCCTCGCCGTCAACGGGCTCCACCGCAATCTGCTTTGCGCTCAGGCGCTCGCGGATAATGGGCAGATCGCACGCCTTTGCCTGGCGCATAAGCAGGTAGAGCATGTCACCATCGACCAGGCCCGCCGCATCGCTCTCGCGGATTGCCGACAATTGCGCCCACCAGCTCGCCGACAGGCTCCATGCCCGGTACCACGCGCAGGAGCAAAAAGCTGCCCATCTTGCCATCTGCCAGCGCCTGCTCGGCCGCGAGCTCTTGGCCAAAGGCAGCCTGCTTGAGCACGCAAGTGCCGTCAACGCAGCGTTTATCCTGTGCCACCGCCTCATAGTCAAAGGCACGGCCCAGCGCGCTTTCGACCAGGCCGCACAAGATGCGGAACAGGTTTTGGTAATAGAGCGTCATTTGGTTTTCGGCCGCACTACGCACAAAGATCAACACGGCGGGTGCCCCATCGCGCTCGATCGTGTATCCAAACATGGGAAGCCCCGGCGTCAGCTCGCGGTTCACCCACAGATTCGAACGACCCCCATCGCCCAAAAGAGGTGCAAGCTGCTCAAGCGTGAGCGAACGTGCGGCATCTTCGGCAATCGCGGGACTTGCCGCCACCAGACGTGCAAATGCCCCGCCCGAAACATGGTAGATCGCCACCGAATCGTTCTCGAGGATCTCACCCAGAAGCTCGCAGCACTTGCGATAGATATCGCGTGGGTTGAACACGTCAAGCTCCTGCGTCACGGCAAAGATCTTGCCAAAGCTGTCATGGCGACCCACGATCTGGCGCCTGTACGCGCGCTTGTCCTCGTTCGCGTCGTGGTAGAGCTGCGTAAGGAACGTATTGCGGTTGCGCACGAGCTCGTTTTGATCGCGCTCCGCCCTAATGGCTTCGCTGTTGCGCAGCTGCACATAGCCGCACACGGCACCCACAACAAAGTACGCGATAAACGGCAGCCAGTTGGACGGCTCGTAGAACAGGCCCTGGAAGGTATAACCGGACTGAGTAAAGTAACTCGCGGCCAAACCCACCGACGCCAGCAGCGCCGCAACAAGGCCAAAGTCCAAGCCATACAGCGTGCCGATCAGCACCACGTAGAGCAGGCGATAATCGAGCACGTTGAGCTGGGCCGATTGGGAGAACAAGCGCTCCAGCACTTCAAAGAGCACCCAGGCGGCTGCCGTCTCCAGGCATTTAACAGGCAGCGTGCGCATTTGAATGCGGTCGATGGCGGCGCGCAAGGGGTTGACCTTCTTTGCGCGACCAGCATCCCAGCGAGCCTGAATGGTCGAGAGGTCGCGCAGTAAGTCGTAGCGCTGAAACCAGCCATAGCGCACGCGAGCGACGTCACTGGCGGGCAGGGCGTAGCCGGCAGAATCGCCATAGGCAACTGAGAGCCCTGGGAACAGCGCCTGAAGGCTTCGCCCACCTCACCCGCCGTGTGATGGAAGGTATCGGCTACGTCGAGCGTCTCAAGTTGCATCCCAGCTGTCGAAGATACGGCGTACCAGCACCGAAAGCTCCTCGGCACACAGCAGGGGAAACGCCGCATCCTGCGCGCCCTGCAGAGCGGCCGATCCGGTTGAGCACGCGTCGAACAACGGCACCAAAAACGGGTCTTCCAGCGCGGCAGACGCGGTATACAGGAACGGCACGCGCAGGATCTTGGTCTGAACGCCCTCGCGAGCAGCGTAGTAGCGGCACAGGTCGTTGGCTGCGTGCGCGATAATGCCCTTGCCCGTTCGCCCCGCGGCATCAGCGGCACCCTCGGCACCCGCGGGACCTGCTATATACAACAGCTGGATCCGGCGACCCGCGCACGTACGAAAGACCGAGCGCAGCAGCTCGATATCGCCCACAGTATCGGTATGCGGGGTTAGGTAATTAGACAGGTAGACCACGCGGTCGAACTCGTAGGCCTGCTCCAAGTGCTGAAGCAGCTCTTTCCACGAGGCATGAGGCGACGACTCATCGCGGCCCGCTTCCGCGGCAGCGACGACCTTAACGTGGCCCCCGGGGAACGCCTTGGCACAAAAGTCATCGTCAACATATGCGGTGTTGCCAACAACCAGCACCTCCATGGCGCACCCCTCCCCTAAAATCCACTTTAGTCATAGTCAAACATGCGTATTTTACGCTGTCAACGCGAGTTGGAACGCCTTTAAGGCTGTTTTAAGAACTTTTTAGGGGATGTGGGGTTGGCAACTCGTCCGACCCAGGCTCATTGAGAGACTGCTATTCGCTCTGAAAAGGCGCATCGCAATCTGCTGACAGCTCCGCAGGGGGAATGGCAGGCAATGTACATTGCTCTCGCGCTGAATCATTAGACGAAGGAAACGGCAGCTCTTTGGAATAGCTGACGATAACCTGCGGAACGATCTTAATGCCCAGAGCAAGTTCGAACTTTGCAATCGTCTTTAGAGTCATATTGGGTTGAGAATTCAAGAGCTTAGAAAGCGACTGAAGCTTATGCCCATACGATTTGCCAGTTCACTTTTGCTCAATCCCAAATGTTTCATTTCGCGATGAACAATAAACTCAATATCTAGTGCATGTTCGTAAGCGCGTGTTTCGCTACTTACTGTTTCGGCATAAAAATCAGATAGATCTACTTTATTCATTGTATTCTCCGTTTCAAAGCCAAGCCTAAATGTCAGCGCTCAGGCTCCAGAAGCTGACGAGCTATTACGGCCGATCATAGTTGAGCGGTTATTTTCCGCTTAGGGTCTGACAACATTTTCTGGAATTGAGAGTTGTCGGGAGAAGCCGTCAATTCCCAAAACGGTCGACCCTTGAGTCTCTATATTCGACAAGATCATATCCTTCTGCCAAAGGGCACCTCCCATTTCTAGATGAACTTAACTTATAGGTTAAGTTCATCCATTTAAATACATATAACGAGGTCCAGACAAGATTCCTCTGCCCCAATCGATAAACAAACCAGTCGAGCTTATGCAAAATCCGGAAGTGTGCGGCAAATTCTAGACACGTAAACCACACTGGATAGTGGCAACGCTTCTACCTGCGGGTTCTTTTCATGAAAAGGACGATGTGCTCGAGGGTTCCGAAATTTGCCGCATACTTCGTCGAGCAATTCCGGAAGTGCGGTGAAAACCTGAGATAGGTCGAACAGGCCCCCGTTTCAGCCTTCCGCGACCTGCGGTTTTGTTGCCGAAATTCTGTTTATGCTCGGAGGTTTCCGATTTTTCCCCGCACTTCCGAAAAGCACGCTTAAACCGTGCGTCCCGAAGCGGAAAACCGCCGGATATTTGTTTCTCCCCAAATGAGATCCTTGTTATGCCAGGCCGAATCTTACATCCAAACAAAAAAGCGGGCCGACGCATCAGCCCTCTTCAGGTGTCGCCCGAAGGCTTCCAGCGCAATTGATTTAATTCTAATCGATATCACTTGTTTGACCACGATCACGTCAATCAGTAGAAGCCGCCCATGCTCGATCATTCCATTGCCGGATGGTGCTTGGCTAGTACACCACACATTGCATACATGAAAAAAGGGCAACACTCTCAGTTTGAAAGCGTCACCCTTAAAGCTCCCAAAGAGCTTTTGTATTGCAGGAAGATTCTCTACGCCATCTTCCCTTGATTGGCAGGTCGAAACTGACACCATTGTGATTTCAAGCAGAAAGCGTTATATTAAGTATGCATTTGCACGTGGTGTTCGCACTATACGCTCAGATGCCATAGTTTACAAAGATGGCCTTCTTCATAGACGCTAGGTGGGACTACTCACTAGTAGCCGATATGTCGAAGGCCTTCTTGTACTTAAGGAAATCATACATTCTAATAAGCCGTTTTAGCTCGCTATTACCGTGGATTATCTTGCGATCGTCCGTGATGAGCGCCCTCAGATATTCAAGCAACTTATTTAGATCGATCTCGTCTTCTTCGAGTAGCACAAGCTTTTTAAATGCTTCCTCAAAGCCTTCGTTGGCTATAACAGACTGAACCGAGTGTCTAATTCCCGAAAGATGATAGCAACCTTTTGCCTTTCGTAGGCTGTTGTTTAGAAAAGCATCTAAATCCTTCTTCTCATCTATTTCCTTTAGCATCCTTGGATTAAGAACTTCCCCTGAATACGCGCTTAAATACTTATACATGGGCAAACCACCCGAGTTAGAAGCAAGCAGCGAAGGAAGATATTCCTCGACGGCAAGCTTAGGAGCAACATGTTCGTCATCAAACACAACATCACGATATAAAAGTTCGGCTTTGACCATATGCCCGTGCCCTAAAGAAGCATTCGCAACACCGATACCCAGAACAAGATGTTGTCCCTCCGGAAGTCTTTCAAGGTCGCTAAAACTCGCTTCAACTACCAGTGAATCATTTGGCTCGCCCTTATCTGCCAAGGCGTAGATACTCCTGCGCAGCTCACGAATGATCCTGGGCGAGAAGGAGCATTTGGAATGTCCAATTGCTTCATACACTGCGCCAAAATCATTCGTCCTAATCTCAGTCATGCTTATCTCGCCAATACCCGGAAAAGTAATCGAATGTGTCGAGGTTGCGTTTTCACCCCTAGTTAGGAAAATAAAACGCTTTCTGAGCAATGCAAGATATTTGAACCGAGGCAACGCGAAATCGACATGAGGATAGATTGAATATCGGGATCGTTTAGGGAATAGCCAATAAATATAATTGGGTATTCCATGAAAATAGTTAGCAGCTTGGCCGCCAAGTAATCCTGTGTTTCGGCGAGTTTTGTGTAATCTGCCTCCTCAAGAACCATAGATTCAGGATTATCCATAGAACCATGGATTTATAGATTTCACCCATTTCAAAAGTTCTGTGAAAGACGAGATCGTCCTGGCCAACAAAAACTTAAACTCGGGAAATAGCGACTCCAGGAGACAGTCATAGTTGGTTGTAATAACTCCAGAGATACGCCGTCTGCCAACCTCTCTCAAGATATCAAGCTCATGCGTCATATAGTCAGGTTTGAGCGAGGATAACCTCTCGGCCGCCATAATCTTTAAAACAGATTTGCGCTGACGAATATCCTCTGCATGATCGTTTCTAAAAGAAGCGAAGCGAGGGTCCTCAAGAACAGCTATGCGCATATCCTTATCAAGCATCGTCGCGGCAGAGGGCAATGCGCTATTGTCAGACTCATCTGGACAACGTGCCAGGTACGAGTCAAGCCGAAAGGGATCATCGGAAAGACGTGAACAGAGGTGCCTTAACAAGCCAACCCAATCGTCGGTACCCATGTATCTACGGGAAAAGCCCGAGCCAACGAATAAATATGGGCTACGCCCCACCCCGTTTATCAGACGTACAACGCTGTCTACAATGTCATCTCTTCGGACTTCCATCTAACGCCTCCAAACAAGTCTACTTCGATAAGTATAGAACATATGTTTGTTTTTTGCTAGAATTGCAAGACTTCATCGGAGACAAAAGCTGCTCGATAATTGAAAATTCGAACCGCACAGGTGACCCAATATTCAGCAGTGCTCCGACGAGCAAATATTCATTTCGCGCCTCAGGCAATCTAGCGCAGTGGCATCAGTTAGAACGCCATGACTCTCTAGGAGTTCGATAAGTTGAGCGAAAGTCTAAATTTCTATCACCAAAGTAACTCCTAAAATCAAAGAGCCGTTGCCGGCAACAACCGAACAACGACCCTCCTTTGTCATCGCCTCACTTAGAGTCAACGATGACTGTATCACTACCGACATAGTAACCTGTTTTCGTCGCTATTGCGGAGCATGCAGAACTACATTCAATGTCCGGGCAAATCGATTGGCCTGATTCGGCACGTCAGTCATTATTCTCCCCATCAACAAAATCAGCAAAGGTCAGCTGTTCACATCTTTTCATCGGACGGTAATCTCTAACTTTAGTTATATGGCATGCGGCGGTTCGGACTTTTTGCGTCCTCAAATTAATGACCTCTTTAATGGTCATATCGACACGCATTAGGTCGCCACTATTTAGGCGATACTCACCATCTCGCACGCGTTCGAGAAAATCACGGTCGTCTATTTGAACCTTATTGTATGTTCGTTGCTCGTCCTCGTAGCCCGACTCAAATGTATATCCGGAAACATCTCCACCGTAGGAACCAAATAACGGTCGAACCCAGATATTGTGGGACGAATACTCAACCGTCTCTTCTTGCGTTGCTTTTAAAGCTTCTTCTTTATAACTGTCAAAATAAGTCGCCTCGCTTGAAGAAAAAGAAATAGCATCCTCTGAAGCCTTACTACCGGCAATCTTAATCTCAATCTCCCTCGAGGCCTCTTGAAAGTTTCCATCGGACCAGTGATGACCTTAGAAAATTTCTCAGCGATTTCTGGGGACTGGACTAGCGCGTGGATCTCAACAGGAACAAGGACTGCGTCCGAACCCTCTCCATATACGAAAGCTCCATTGTCAGTTGGCTTATATTTAGAGATATGTCCTTTAACTTTTTTAATTATGTGCGCTATAGCAAATAGAACCTCCACAAGACCGCCGGCATTATTAATTGCAGATATAGCGTCACTGTTTAACGCGTCAATCAATCCGGGCACACAATGGATCACGAATTCTGTAATAAAAGAGCCTTCTTTAAATGGGCGCACTTTTATAGTCGTATTTTCTAAGGTGCCCGACTCTTTTGCGACCTCTTTTATCAGTCCGTCAAATTGGCTTAGGAACTTAGAAAGGTCCTTGGCGTCCAGGCCTTCTTCGGGATCTACATCGACAAAGCGATATACGAGCGTTTGATTTTTTGTAGAAGTGTCCATGTTGTCCTCATACCCTTATAAGACCATGGGTCCTATTTCCTGCGACCGAAGCGTTTTATTCGAAAGCGATCGAGCGCAAAATTAAACGAAATAATAAAAACCAACGCAAACGTATAAATAACAAATTGATATATTTCAGATACCGAATCAGACAAATAGACCGCACAGAACGCTTCCGCGACAAGCACGGTAAGAAGCGTACACAACCCGATAAATACCATTCTTCCCACGTCAATGCGAAAGACATTCCGATACTTCCAAAGCAGAAAAACTGCGACACAATAGATAGCAAGAAGTGAGATTAAGCCTGGTATTAGATTCCAACAAAATAGAGAAAGAGCAACGGGAAACGTCCAAATGGCATTCCCCGACGCATCTGAATCCATAAACGTATAGCCTTTATCCCTCATTCCGTTTCTCTCCACGACAAGCTGGAGATAACTTCTCAATATCCATCCTGAAAATGATGCAAAATAGATAATGAACAATCGGTCGACAGACCACAAGGAATTATCCCCAAAGGCAAGCGCAAGGATGCGCGAGGCGACCGGAAGGGCCGCAGAGGTTAAAACCGTGATCAGGACATCGGAGGTTTCAAACCCACCGTCCCTGTCCTCTCGGGACTTGTTAACCATCAATCTCCCAACACAAATAGAAATCAGCATAAGCTCAAGCACCATACCACTTCACTGCGTATGGAAAATAGCAGGTCTAGGCATTGTTAAACACTTAAAGGGTAAAACCTACGGATGTAAGTTAGACAAGAAGAAACCCTTCGATCCTATTTACAGAACGAATAAGACCGAAACGAAACCCCGCCCACAGAAAGAAGGCGGCCACCATGAAACGAGTCGATGAGGAGCCCACGCCGAAAGCGATTGACAACGCCCTCAGCCAGGATCCGCTTCACCGCAAGAGAGAAATTGAGGACTTTCTAAAGATGCTCATTACGGTTGAGCCTCCGTATACCTTTGTTATTGACGCGCCTTGGGGATCTGGCAAGACATTCTTTTAAAACAAGTAGCTAGAGTCCTGCAAATGGCAAATCCGACTCTCAACCACGATTTCGAGACACTTAACGCGACACTAGGAGAAACCGCAACAGAACTCCCCGCGACACCATGCCTCCCCATTTATTTCAACGCATGGGAAGACGACCATTTCGACAATCCGGTCTTGCCTATATTGGCCTCTATCGCTAACGCCGTAGACGAACAGAGCGTCAAGGGAGGAAAGGATTTCGGCAAAGGAGTCATTAGCGTCATAGAAACCGCCGCCTCCATTATTGGATACGGCGTTGACATTAATGGCATCATTGAAAATATCAGCGGCACCGATTTTCTCGAACAGTACAAAGCGGAAAAAGAGCTTAGGAGCAAAATTGGCGAGCTCATAAAGAGCCATCTGCCAAGGTAGCCAAACGAGCCATCATCTTTATCGACGAGCTTGACCGCTGCCGGCCCGAATTCGCTATAAAGGTGCTCGAGCAGACCAAAACCCTGTTTCAACAAGAAAGCATTGTTGTGGTTTATTCGACCGACATCACACAGCTTGCACATTCCCTCCAAGCGTATATGGCCCAAGATTTGAAGGGAGAAAATACCTCGAGCGCTTCTACGACAAGCGCCTAGAGCTAAATCCGATAAAGCCGGCTGACTACCTTCTGTATAAAGGAATCAATACAATGGATGGATATACCTTCATGGATATAACCATCGATTTGCTCGGCTACAAACAAGCCTCACTAAGAGCCTGCAACAGGCTTATCGACTCTATAACAAATTTATCCAGATACATTGCTAACCACTGGGAGCACTTTGGGGATGGAAGGGTTCAGCATTTCCCAGACCAGGGTCTGCTTCCTGTAATAAACATTCTCGCTTACTATGACCCACTCGCCTGGCACGAAATGAAGACCAGCACTGACTTCGAGGCTGTCTACGAACTTGCGAAACACAGCAATCGCTTCATTCGATATCTTGATGAAGTGATTGAATCGGTATGGGGAGCCAATAAGGATGAGCTTCCCTATAAGCAAGATATCGAAAATAGACGCAGGCGATTTGTAGAAGACCTATGCGCATTGATATACGGCAACAATGACATGGACCCGCGGGTCAAAGAACTGGGCAATAGTGAACTTACCAGAATGTCTTTCAATCATCAGCTATATCAGCACCTGACGCCACCGTCGTAGGGCACGGCCGATTCGTCCAAGGAACTTGCGTACGGCTCGTCAACGCCTATGTCCAGACTCGAGGTGGTGGCGCTCGATCACGTCGTCCGAAAAGAAGCAATCATCGCGGGCAGAGATGCTCAAATAAGACCTGCACCAACGTGAGCGAAGTAAATATGCGGCTGCACAGCGAGGCCGGATTAGTATTTGCACGCCCGAGCACTGCTGAATATCGCGAAACAGCACCGCCGACATCGCACTTGGGCACTGGGGCCGACACTGGCCCCAGTGCTTTTTTGCCACAGGTCTATCTGCGGCGCTACCGCATTTTGGCCTCACACATGTCGAGCCAGACCGCGTTGTGCACGACCCTGACCATGATCGCGTCCGCGTGGATCCCGCCGCCGCTCCTCGAGCGACAGTCTTTCTTCTTGAACTGGGTGCAGAATACGATCGAAACCGTGCCATACCCCAGCTCCAGCAGCTTCGACTTGAACTCCGTGTCAGGCTTGTTCAACAGCCACTCGTCGACAACGAGGCATGGCGAGCATGACCGGCGTCGGGCCTGATAAGATTTCCATAGAAGTCTTCGTCCTTTCCTAGAACCTGTTGTTATAATGATTTCAGATTCTAGGACGGCGGCCGTTCTTCGTTAAACGGGCACCGGGACGCCACGCTTACACCCACAATTCCGGCGCGACCACATCCCCCGCCTCAATCGAATAGGGAGCCATCCTGTAACTATTGAAGCAGATCAATGAATCCAATTTGGTCGAGTACATGTTTTATCGCAAATGCTTAAACATAGGCCCTCGTTGAACTCCAGGCTAGGATCTTATCAATAAACGGATCTTTATAGCCTTTAACAATCGAGTGAAAACCCTCGTCCATCAGAATGCGTACCGAGTTGACAACAACGGTCAAGCACCTGTGTTTAAACAATCCGAGGTGGTCGTCAATAGATAAGAAAAACTTTGCTGTCATTGGAGCTTGTTAAAAAAGAGAAAGGCGACCATCCCAAGAAGGACAGCTGCCTTTCCGCAGGACGCAGGACTCGAAGGCGACCCGCGTCAATACCGCTGTTTAGGTAGCATGCTGATTATTGATCCATGAATCATCGATATAAACTTGAGCCAACCGAAAACCATATGACAACGGGAGCATACAAAAGACTATACCTCCGGTAACTGCCGGCAACCAGCTCCGCCCCCATTCGAGGGAACATCTCAGCCACCGCGC
>ENA-OQDF01000164-OQDF01000164.1-human-gut-metagenome-genome-assembly--contig:-NODE-164-length-24752-cov-1.904162_pt1 | contig 24752 bp, 24 predicted proteins | sample MGYA00242769_ERZ504597 | MGnify/ENA primary metagenome ERZ504597 (study PRJEB26092, sample SAMD00036305) | human gut metagenome | host: Homo sapiens | study: EMG produced TPA metagenomics assembly of...
AGAAAAAAGACGATGAGCCGGAACCCATCGAGTTTCTAGGAATGAACGTAAACGCTTCCGGTTCGATCAACCTGTATGATACGGTCGCTGTTACGTTTAGCGAACCGGTAGCGGGGTTAACGAAAGATCATTTTTATCTGGATCAGAAAGTGGATACGCTTTGGGAAGCCGTTGACTTCGATTTCTTCCCGGATACGACGAATTCCTTGAATTTCTTCATCAAGCGCCCGTGGAAATATGGCGAGGAATTCCGTTTGGAAGTAGATTCCGCCACGATATTCAGTGCCTATGGTAAATGGAACGATGTGTATAGCGGGGAATTCAAGATCAAGAAGGAAGATGAGTACGGGCATTTATATATCAATATCGAGGGAGCGGATACCACCGCTTTCGTGGAATTATTGAATAGCAGCGACCAGCCGATCCGTAAGGTGAAGGTAAAAGATGGCGGCGTGCTTTTCATGGACTTGAAACCGGATAAATATTATGCCCGTTTAGTATTAGACGTGAATGATAACGGTGTCTGGGATACCGGTAATTACGCCGATAAACGGCAGCCGGAACTTGTCTTCTATTGCCCGAAGATATTCAATATCATGCAGAACTGGCAAGTGGAGGAGACTTGGAATATCAAGCTACACCGATGAAACGGCAGAAACCGATCGATATCACGAAGAATAAACCGAAAGAGCTAACGAAAAAGAAAAGAGATTACAAAAATGAGGGAACACAGTCTTCGTCCAATAGGAACAGCGGTGTGGGCGGCTTGCGCTTCTAAACTGTATATATGCGTTTTCTTTTTGTGTGTAGCGAGTCTTACGTCTTTGCGGGCACAAACGTTGCCGTTATCCCATGGGGAACGGGTGGATTACGATCTTTATTTCAAATGGGGGCTGATCATGTCGAAGGCGGATTGGCTACCCTTTCCGTGAAAGAATCGGAATACCAAGGAGCGCCGTCATGGCATTATAACCTGTTGTTCCGCTCTGCCGGCGTGATCGAGAAAGTCTTCAGGATGCGTGATACGATGGATTGCCATTACTCAAAGGAGCCTCGGCTCTTGTTCAGCTCGAAGCGCACGAACGAGGGAGACTACTATCTGGTGGATAATCTCCAGTTTGAGTATCAAGGAAGCGGTAGGATCGATATCCACTCGCATCGCCATACATTAAAGGAGACGAAGATCGACACGATGCTAATGGCGAAAGGGCGTGTATTCGATATGCTGGGAGCTACGATGTATCTCCGTTCGCTGGATTGGCGGACGATGAGTTATGGTGCGGAGTTCCCTTTCATGATCGCTATCGGCCGGGAGCTCGTGAACGCTCGTTTCCGCTATACGGGACAACAGATCGTCGAGCATAAGGAGGCGAAATTCCGTACCCGTCATTTCTATATCGATATCTACGATGAGGCATTTTCCCAAGCCAAGGAAGCGGCGGAGGTTTGGATCGGTGATGACGAGAACCATATCCCGGTAAAGATCCGGGCGAAACTGAAGATCGGGGCGGCCGAGGTCTATTATAAAGACTCCTATAACCTGCGTTGCCCCGCTTACTTGCCGTATCGTGGTGCAGAAGAAATGAAAGCTTTTTAGATAGGCTTGTGTTTCTCGCACCAGCTCATCACGGAGCTGGGGCGAGAGCTTTTTATAGAATTTCTTTTTTAAACCAACGGAGTGAAGGGTAATTCCGTGTCTTTGCGGTAACCTGTACCATTAAAGTCGCGATTAATTCTTCGGCTTCATTGGTGATACGGACTTCGCAATTCGCCAGTCTCTTATGGCTGAACGCTTCTTTCGCTTCCGCATATAAGTATCCCTTACTCTCCGCCTTAAAGAAATTGATGTTTGAGGTAATGGATAATGTCAGGCGTGCGTGGCTATTAGTCGCCGCGGCGAAAGCCAGATCCGCCAACGTGAAGATCGCCCCACCTTGACATACGCCTCCACCATTTAAATGTTCGGGCTTGATGAGCATACGCGCCTTGGCGTAACCGTTGCCCGTTTCTAATAATTCAACGCCCGCAAGCAAGGCGAATTTATCGCCTTGAAGAAATTCATGGATTGTCATAACCTCTTACTATTCGCTTGGTGGATTATTTGCTTAGTTTCCATTCCGCACCATCCTTGGTATCCTTTATCTCGAATCCCATCGCGGTTAATTCGTTACGGATCTTGTCGGAGGTGGCCCAGTCTTTATTCGCCTTGGCTTGCTGGCGGATGGATAATAATAAGTCTACGGCCTTGCCAAAAGTCTCATAGCTGTTACCACCGGCGGAAGCCTCGTCTTTCATACCTAGGATGTCGAACAAGAACAAGTGGAATACCTCTTGTAATTCTTTCAGGTCCTCCTCGGTTATGGTAGCCTTGCCGTCTTTTATCGAATTGATCGCACGGGCGGCATCGAATAGATGAGAAATCACGATTGGTGAGTTCAAATCGTCATTCATGGCCTCGAAACATTTCTCACGAAGACCTTTCGTGTCTACGGTAGAGGTAGCGGACGGCTGCAACTTCATCAAATGTCCGTATGCCTCCATCAAGCGTGACAAGCCCTTCTCGCAGCCTGTAAAGCCTCGTTGCTGAAATCGACCGTGCTACGGTAATGCGCTTGCAGGATGAAGAAACGGATGGTCATGGCGGAATACGCTTGTTGCAAGGAGGGATGATCACCCGTGAAGAATTGCTCCAGCGTGATGAAATTACCTAATGATTTACCCATCTTCTGGCCGTTGATGGTGATCATATTGTTGTGCATCCAATAATGAACCATATCATCTCCTTGGGAAGCCACGGCTTGTGCGATCTCGCATTCATGGTGCGGGAAGATCAAGTCCATGCCACCCCCGTGGATGTCGAAATGCTCCCCGAGGTATTTCTTGCCCATAGCGTACATTCGCAGTGCCAACCGGGGAAGCCGTCGCTCCACGGAGACGGCCAACGCATGATATGCTCCGGCTGGGCGCATTTCCAAAGGGCGAAGTCGATGGCGTTATGCTTCTCGTCCTGCCCGTCCAACGCACGGTCGTATTCAACATATCCTCGATATTGCGACCCGAGAGGATGCCGTATTTATGATCTTTATTATATTTCTCTACGTCGAAATAGACGGAGCCTTGGCTTTCGTAAGCGTAGCCGTTATCCAGAATCTTCTTGACTAACTCGATTTGTTCGATAATATGTCCGGAAGCGTGCGGCTCGATGCTGGGAGGAAGTACGTTCAGCGCATCCATCGCTTGATGATAACGATTGAGGTAATATTGAACCACTTCCATCGGCTCCAACTGTTCTAGCCGTGCCTTCTTGCGATCTTATCCTCCCCATCATCGGCGTCGTGCTCCAGATGCCCTACATCCGTTATATTACGTACATAACGCACTTTATATCCTAGGTGGGTAAGGTAACGGAATAGCAAGTCGAACGTGATCGCCGGACGTGCGTGTCCCAAGTGGGCGTCACCATAAACCGTGGGGCCACATACGTACATACCTACATGCGGCTCGTGCAGGGGTATGAATTGCTCCTTCTTTCTCGTAAGCGTGTTGTAAATATTCAATGGATGTTCCATATTCTATTATATATTTAGGAATCGCGAACTTACATAAAATCCTTGGTATTATCAAGCTGATCGTGAATAGTCTGTAGTTTTCATAGGCATTCATTGACTCTTGATGACTTCCGACGGATTCTCATTGGCTGCCTTACATACCTGTTCACGTATCGTACCTAGAACCATGCTGGTAATGGTGATGAATATTCCCACCAACCACCAGATCTGGATTTGGATGCGATAGGCGTAGCTTGCAACCAGTAGTTCATGACGAGATAGCTGATCGGGAAAGCGATGATTCCGGCGATGACAATTAATCGCATGTATTCCTTGAAGAACAAGAAAATGATCTCGGAGGCTTTCGAGCCTACTACTTTCCGGATAGCGATCTCTTTACGCCGCCGTTTCGTGGAGGCTGTAGCGACGGCGTAGATGCCGAACAAGGAGATTAGCAAACAAGCGAAAGCGAGGAACGAGAAGATCTTCAGCCCGACGATCTCGGATTGGTTCAGTTGATCGTAAAGCGTTCCGATCGGGGTGAGTTGGGTGTCCGCTAATGTCGGGTCAATCTTGGGCAGTAGCTCCGTGATACGGTGGGTGACGTTTCCTTCCTCACCCGCTACGACCCGGATATACAAATTATTCACCAGTCCGCCCGAAGGAATGAATAGCATCGGATGAATGCTCTCCCGGAAGGATAGCGCATGGAAATCGTTGACGACACCGACGATTTCGTATTCTTTGATCACACTGAAATCAGACCACCACGGCATACGGATGATACTGCGACCGGGTCTTGTAAGCCCATGGCTCGAACCGCCGACTCATTGAGCACGACACTAAGTTCGTTGCCTTCTGTCCACCACCGGCCCATTAACATCTTTAGGTCGAAGGTCTCACCGAACCGGTGATCGGTTCCATAGAGGTGGAAGTCCACCTTTGTGTCCAGCGGTTTTCCCTCCCATTCCACATTCGTGAAGATCGCCATGGGATCGACATGATGTTGAGGCTTAAAGTTCGTGTCGGTGAAACTTTTGACCTGCGGCAGGGCACTTAACTCTTGCATCAACGTGGATTCTATTTTCCCGGATACGTCTACGAAGCCGGATAGTTGGATAAGGCCTTTTGGATCGAAACCTAAATCTTTTTGATTTACGAATCGCATTTGCTCCATGACAACCAGTGATGCTACGATGAACAGGATACTGATCATCAATTGTAAGGTCACGGCCATGCGGCGTAACAAAAGGGGTTTGACTGTCTCTTTGGGAACGAGCGAGGTGGTTGCCGTATGGCTGAACTGTCCGAAGAATACTAATCCTGCACATTGGAGGATGAGGAATGTACCTATACCTACCCCTGCGAAAAGAAACAGGAACCGGCCCATCTCCAAATCAATCTCCAGCCATCGGGCGAAAAGCGGCTTGACTTGGACTATGAAGATCAAGGCTACCAACAAGGATGCAAGTACGGAACAGCCTAGTTCGACAGACATTTGTTCGATCAATTGCTTTCTCGTTGCGCCGTTGACCGTCCGTAAACGCCATTCCCGCACACGTTGCCGAAAGAGATCCATATAGGAATTCAAGAAATTGAAGAGGGCGGCAAACAATAATAGGGCACCAGATACGACAAACAAGCCGATGAAATTTAAGGTAAAAGGTGTATCTTCATTCAGATGATGCCGGATCTCACGGATGGGGAGTGTTCGCAACTCGATCTCCTTGTTCACCCCGATACGTTCGGGTAGCTCTTTTAGTTGATTGGCGAAGGCTTTTGGGTCTGCGCTTGGATGGAGTTTCACGTATAAGTCCATCACGAAGAAGCTCCATTGTGCCTCTGGAGGTAACTGGGAGAAATGCTGTATCATGTTATGGTTGATGATCGCGTCGAACGGTAGATTGGTATGAGCCGGTGGATCTTTTACCACCGCCGTGACGATGTAGGGAGGTAAGGAGGCTCTCATCAAGGTGTGTATCGGTTGCCCGATCGCCTTTTCCGCGTCGCCAAATAGACGGACCGCCATGCTTTCGCTCAAGATCATGTTGTTTACGATTTGTAGCGGATGACTCATTTCTCCACAAACGAAAGATTGCGGGAATACCTCTAGGAACGTGCTGTCCGTATAAAGCATATTCATTTGGATATAAGGAGTCGCTTGGGTACGGCAGTTTTCGGTTGAAAGCATAAGCGTGGTGGAGGCTTCGATAGCTGGGACTTGCTCTCGTAGGCTATTCTCGATACCTTTCGAGGCTCCTTTGTTTACTTTCCCGGATTGTTTCTCTACGCTATAGACACGGTAGATGGATTCGGAATCCTTGTAGAAAGAATCGTAAGTGGTCTCATGATCCATCCAATAGAGTATGGGCACGAAACAGACGAGGGCGAAAGCCAGCCCTAGGATACTGATGGAGGCGCTGACTTTATACTTCCAGATGTTTTTGAAGGCAATGACACAGTAATGTATTAACATGGCAATTCCGTTTTTTGATGATATCGCTGATGACTCAATTTCGCTGAATCCGATTCAAATATCATGCCATAAATGTAACGTATTAGAAAATAGAATCATAGAAAAATCTGTATTTCTTCATGTAGTGCGATAGCGTACATTTTTTGTGCGATAATGCACGTACAAGCTGTCTTTATTCCCTTTATCTTTGTCCGTATGGAAGAAAAAGGAAAGATATTGATCATCGACGATAATAAGGATGTGTTGTTCGCATTGAACTTACTGTTGGAGCCGTACATGCAAAAGGTGAAGGTAACGACACAACCGGCACGCATCGAGTATTTCATGCGGACGTTCCAACCGGACGTGGTCTTGCTGGATATGAATTTCCATCGGGATGCCGTGAGCGGGCAGGAGGGTTTTGAGTATTTGGGACAAATCTTGGAGATCGATCCGCAGGCGGTCGTGATCTTCATGACGGCCTATTCGGATATAGAGAAAGCGGTCAAGGCCATTAAGGTTGGCGCTACCGATTTCATCTCCAAGCCGTGGGAAACGGAGAAGTTGCTGGCTACCCTCTCGTCGGGCATTCGATTGAGCCATTCCCGTAAGGAGGTAGGACGTTTGCGAGAGCAAATGAAAGCCATGAAGGAGGACGACACATTGCCGGAATTGATCGGTGAGTCGCCGGCTATGCTGAAGGTAAAAGACACGATCTACAAACTTGTGGAGACCGACGCGAATATATTGATTACCGGTGAGAGCGGTACCGGAAAAGATCTGGTTGCCCGTTTGTTGAGGCATTACTCGCCCGGCGTGACGATGCTTTCGTGACGATCGACTTGGGAAGTATCCCGGAACAATTATTTGAGAGTGAGTTGTTCGGCTATGAGAAAGGTGCCTTCACGGATGCCCGAAGATCCAAGCCGGGACGTATGGAGATGGCTTCCGGCGGTACGCTCTTTCTGGACGAGATCGGTAACCTGTCCTTGCCGATGCAATCTAAATTGCTGACAGCTATAGAGAAACGTCATATCACCCGTTTGGGAGCGGTGGAACCGATCTCGATCGATGTTCGTTTGATCTGCGCTACCAACGCCAATCTGCGTCAGCTGGTGGGCGAGGGAGTTTCCGGCAAGACTTGCTCTATCGGATCAATACCATAGAGATAGCCATACCACCGCTGCGTGAGCGGGGAGAGGATATCTTGATGCTGGCCGATCATTTCCAGAGGTGTATAGCCGGAAATACAAGAAAACGATCAAAGGGTTGAGCCGGGAGGCGGGGAGTAAGCTGATGAAATACCCTTGGCCCGGTAATGTCCGGGAGTTGCAGCATGTTTTGGAGCGAGCCGTGATCTTGAACGAGGGTACGGTGCTGAGACCGGATGATTTCCCTCTCTATACGGCCTCTTACGAGCGGAAGAAGGAGCTGGACCCTGATTTGAATCTAGAGCAAGCCGAGCGGAAAATCATCGAGCGAGCCTTGCGGCAAAGCAATGGTAATATGAGCTATGCCGCCGAGCTATTGGGTATCACCCGTTTTTCCTTGTATCGTAAAATAGAGAAGTTCGGCTTATGAGATCGTATGCGTTCACGGTCATCTCGCACATCGTAGGCATCGTCTTGTCTACGGGACTCCTGTTCTATTGCGTGCATGAGGAGATTATCTTTTGTCCTACTTTTGCGGGATCGCGATCTTGTATTTCTCGATTCATCTTTATTTCATACAGATGCGGCAGGTGAAGTATTGGCGTTATGTGGTGGATTGCTTGCGGCAGCAAGACTTGATCCAGATCGTTCGTTCACCTTACGAGGATAAGGTGATGCGGGAGTTGGCGGACGATTTGTCCGCAGCCCTGCGATCCTTGCGTGGCCGATTGATGGACGAGGAGGTGAGGCGGCAGTATTTTGAGAGCCTGTTGAATAAGGTGGATACAGCCGTACTTGTTACCGACAAGGAAGGGGCTATTGAATGGAAGAACCGGACCGCCGACGCGTTGCTGGATACGAGGTGTCGGTTACCCAATGAGTTTTTGGAGGCTATCAAGGCGGGGAAGACGGTGGTGCGTTACGGAAAACCATCCGTTCCGCAAGATTGGGCGATCGATGCCACTCGTATCGACTTGCGAGGTTGCGAGCGTTGGATCGTCAGCTTGAAGAACATCCATTCTACCTTGGAGCGGAATGAGATGGAGGCTTGGCAGAAATTGATCCGTGTCTTGACGCACGAGATCATGAACTCCATCACACCCGTTATCTCGTTGTCCGAGACCTTGAGCAAACGTTGCAAAGCAGATCCGGATGATGTCCGGAATCGTTCGTATATCCAGCATGGGGTAAATGTCATCCATCGCCGGAGTAAAGGGTTGCTGGATTTCGTTGAGAATTACCGGAGATTGACCCGGATCGCCTCTCCGGTAAAGACCCGTATCTTAGTGAAAGATTTCTTTTCGGATTTAGGGCGTTTGTGCCCTGAGCCTTCTATCCGTTTCCGCTTGCCGGACGAGCCTCTGGAATGGTTCGCGATCGGGCGCAGATGGAGCAGGTCTTCTTGAACTTACTGAAGAATGCTTGTGAGGCTTGTGCGGAAAAGTCAAACCCCGAGATTATCGTGGCGGCTCAGCAGGAGGGAAACGAACTCGTCTTTACCGTGCGAGACAACGGTATCGGTGTCTTACCCGAGGTGATCGACCGGGTTTTTGTACCTTTCTTCACCACCAAGCCCTCCGGCTCGGGTATCGGTTTAAGCATCTGTAAGCAAATAATCACCTTGCATGGCGGCCATATCTCGGTAGAATCCGAGAATGGAAAGGGTAGCTGTTTCTTTTTGTACTTTAATTGATTATCAGTCTATTGCAGTTTTTCTAAATTTCTTATACGGAAAACTTTAGTTTCTTCAAGTAAAAACTTTCGTTTCTATATAGGGAAACAAAAGTTTCTTACTGAGGAAACTTTTGTTTTATTAGGAGAAAACTCAGGCTGCTATTATAGGAGATTCGTGATAGGATTCATGAGACGGAAGTTGTTGTCTGTTTTTAGTGCGCTTACCCTGTAAATACATACCTTCGCGGATATATTTAATTGATTTTCTATGAAATGGTATCTATGGGGGGCAGTTGTCCTGCTTTATTCCCTGTTTGGAAGCGCTTGTTCTACGGAAGGGAGGTATGATTTGTCGGCTTATGGTTTATCCCCGGTCGAGAATGTGGATAATGCGCCCGCTATGGCGAGGGCATTGGAGCAGATACGGGAGAAATGCGAGGAAAACCAGACCATTGTGGTGACCTTGCCTAAGGGCCGCTATGAGTTTTATCCCGATAGCGCGGCGGAGCGTGTCTATTTCATCTCGAATCATGATCAAATGAATCCGAAGAAGTAGGTTTGCCTTTCGAGGGGATGAAGAATATGGTGTTCGACGGGCAAGGCTCGGAGTTAATCTTCCACGGCAGGATGTTGCCGGTCTCTTTGCTGGATTCGAGGAATTGTGTCTTGAAGAATTTCAGTATAGACTTCAAGCATCCTCAGATTTCACAGGTAAAAGTGGTGGAGAACGATACGCTGAAAGGCGGGATCACCTTCGAGGTGGCTCCATGGGTACGCTATGAGATACGGGATAGCGTGTTTGTAGCGGAGGGAGAAGGCTGGGAGTTGACTCCCGGTTCCGGTATCGCCTTCGAGGGAGATACACGTCATTTGGTGTATAATACAAGCGATATCCCGGTAGGCGTGCGGGGCTTGATCGAGGTTTCTCCAAGGCTGATAAGTCTCCCCGTTGGAAAGACAGCCGTTTGGTGCCCGGTACGGTGATCGCCATGCGTTCTTGGGAACGTCCGGCTCCCGGTGTCTTCCTGTATCATGACGTGAATACGACTCTGGAGAATATCAAGGTTCATTATGCCGAGGGAATGGGCCTCTTGGCGCAAGTGAGCGAGAATATCACGCTGGATGGTTTCTCCGTTTGCTTGAAAGGGGCGGACGATCCGCGGTATTTCACGACACAGGCGGACGCTACCCATTTCTCGGCCTGCAAGGGAACGATCATCTCCAAGAATGGCTTGTACGAAGGGATGATGGACGACGCTATCAATGTGCATGGAACTTACCTGAAAGTGGTGAGACGAGTGAATGACTCTACCTTGGTAGGCCGGTATATGCACCCGCAATCGTATGGTTTCGGAATGGGAGTAGGGGATTCCGTGCAGTTCATCCATTCGAGCACCATGGAATTGATAGGGGCGAGAAACCGGATTACCGCTATCAAGGCAGTTGATCAACCGGATTACCGAGGGGCGAAGGAGTTCGAGATCCGGTTTGAGAATACGGTGAATCCTTCGATCCATGAGGGAAGCGGCTTCGGCATAGAGAATCTGGAGTGGACGCCGACGGTCCTATTCTCGGATAACGTGATCCGGAATAACCGTGCCCGCGGTTCCTTGTTCAGCACGCCTCGGCAAACGGTCGTAGAGAATAATGTTTTCGATCATACCTCGGGGACGGCGATCCTGCTGTGCGGTGATTGCAACGGCTGGTTCGAGACCGGCGCTTGCCGGAACGTGTTGATCCGTAAGAATAAGTTCATCAACTCCTTGACGAATATGTTCCAATTTACGAACGCTATTATCTCTATTTATCCCGAAATCCCGGATTTAGCGTCGCAAAGGAAATATTTCCATAGTGATATCGTGATCGACGCGAACGAGTTTATTACGTTCGATAGGCCATTGGTATACGCCAAGTCCGTGGACGGGTTGGTCTTCACGAATAATATTGTCAAACAAAACAGGGAATACCCGGCCTTCCATTGGAATAACCATCGTTTCTATTTCCAGCGGGTGATCCATTCGAAAATAGAGAACAACTATTTTGATGAAGGGTTTATCCGGGAGAGGGATGTCTTAGAGGAAAATAACGGATATGATATATAGGAAATTAATCGTCTTGGCAAGCCTTTTGATAGGCTTCGTAAACATTGCGTTCGCCGGCGTTGGTGATCTCGATACGTTAAACGTACGTTCTCAAGCCCCTGTCAAGGAGAGAATGCCTGTCGTCGCCTATAAGTTTAACCCGAAAAGCTTGATTCTTCCGGCCTCATTGATAACGGTGGGAGCCGTAGGCACGGCGATCGACGGGATGAATGACTTTCACCTGTTTTCCCGGAAAGATTCCGTGAAGCAAATCCATATCGACAATTACTTGGAGTGGGGAATGCTGGGTTGGGTATTTGTCTGCGACCTTATGGGAACAGAGAAGCATAACTGGGTGGACCAACTTTGCTTGGTCGCTTTAGCGGAAGGGATGAACGGATTGATGGTGCATGGCTGAAGAACTGGGTAAACGAGCCTCGCCCGGACGGGGCGCCTTATTCGTTTCCGTCCGGACATACCTCGAATGCTTTCTTAGGGGCGCATATGCTTATAAGGAATTTAAGGATAGCTCGCCTATACTCGCTTACTCGGGTTATGCGATAGCGGCGTTCGTGGCGGGTTCCCGCTTATACAATAACAGGCATTGGGTGGCGGATGTAGTAGCCGGCGCGGGTTTCGGGATCTTGTCGGTAGAGTTATCGTATCTGATCTATTTCCCGATTCGTAACGCTATCGCCCGGCGGATCAATCGAAATGTGAAGAACTGCCCGATCGTGGCCGCTCCGGTATTCAGTTCGAATATGGCGGATTCTATCTGACTTATCAATTTTAATGCGTCTTATGAATAAAGCGCATACCGGCTTATAGAGACTGGTTGATGCGCAAAAGCTCCTCTATATGCGTGCGGTCGTTGCTGAGGCGTGGATCTTGTGTTGGCCGCCTAATTTACCTTTCTGCTTGAGCCATTCATAGAAAGCACCGTCGTGGGCGATAACGATTTCCAGCGGTTGAAGGGAGATCTCTTTATACCGCTTCGCCTCATAGTCCGAGTTCAGCTTTTGTAAGTTCTGATCTAATAAAGTGGCGAATTCATCGAGAGATTCCGGTTTCTTGTCAAACTCGATAAACCATTGGTGCCGTCCTTTTGCCTTATCCAGCATAAAGAGTGGGGCGGCGGTATATTCTTTTACTTTCGCCCCGGTTCGTAGGCAAGTCATGGCGATCGCCTTATCGGCGTTATCCACCATTAGCTCCTCGCCGAAGGCGTTGATAAAGTGCTTGGTACGTCCGGAGATAACGAATTTATGAGGGAATAACGAGGTGAAACGTACCGTATCCCCGATCTGATAGCGCCATAATCCTCCCGAGGTCGTGATCACCATCGCGTAGTTTTTCCCGGTCTCTACCGATTCCAGCGGTAACACGGTCGGATGGGCGCTACCCACCTCGTTCATCGGGATGACTCATAGAAAATACCGTAATCCGGCATCATAAGCAAACTGGGGTCTGTCGGATCGTCTTGCAGCCCGAAGAAGCCCTCGGATGCGTTATAGGTCTCCATATAATGCATCTTATTCGATGGAATCAAGGTTTTATATTGCTCCCGGTAAGGCTCGAAACTGATTCCCCCATGGAAGAAGACCTCCAGATTAGGCCATACGTCCGTAAGATATTCCCTACCCGTTTTTTCAATACGGCCTTGATCAAGACCAACATCCAAGAAGGAACACCGGATAGGCTGTTTACATCCTTATTCCAAGTGTTCTCCACGATCGCCTTGATCTTGCTTTCCCATTCATCCATTAGGATAATGGTTTCTTGGGGACGCGTATTAAATTGACGAGCGGATTGAGATTTTGAAGTAATACGGCGGATAAGTCGCTTGATGAGCCTCGGAGTTTAGCGGGGAAGGGCTATGGCTGCCGCCTAATATCAAGCCTTTCTTGGAGAAGAAACGGCTTTCCGGGTTGTTCCGCAGATAAATGGCCACGCAATCGAAGCCTCCTTTATAGTGGCAACCCTTTAATATCTCGGGGGTGACGGGCAGGAATTTACTTTTGTCGTTCGTGGTCCCGCTACTCTTAGCGTACCACCGCACCACCGAAGGCCAGAGAATATTCCTTTCTCCGTTTATCATTCGGGTGACATACGGCTTTATCTCGTCATAAGTCTGTAAGGGAAGACGTTGGCAGAAGTCAGAATAAGAGCGAATGCTTTTATAATCATATTTGAGTCCCCATTCCGTCTTGCGTGCCGTCGAAAGCAGAGCATGCAGCTGTTTGCGCTGGATATGGTCTATATCCTGCCCAAATCGTCCGATCTCCGTTTGTCGATGGCGGAAAAGGAGCGAAATCATCTGTGTTAAAATATCCATGCTCTTTTTATTTGTTCGAGTGCAAATGTAGGCATTCTCTTTTTATTTATATCTTTGCTAGGTACTAAATTAACGTTACGATGAAAATAGGGATTCTCTCATCGGGTGGCGATTGCCCCGGTATCAACGCTACGATCCGTGGTGTTGGCAAGACCGCTATCATGCATTACGGCATGGAAGTGATAGGTATTCATAGCGGTTTTATAGGTCTTTTGAATAAAGACGTCCAAGTTTTCGATGAACGGAGCTTATCCGGCATATTAAATTTAGGGGGAACCATTTTAGGAACGTCCAGAGAGAAGCCTTTCCGTAAGCTCTTGGCCTCGGGAGATTCGGAAAAGCCGGAGATCATTAAGAAAAATTATGAGGAGCTGGGGCTGGACTGCTTGGTTTGTATCGGAGGAAACGGTACGCAGAAGACGGCCAATCTGTTATCTCAGATCGGATTGAACGTGATAGGCGTTCCCAAGACAATCGATAATGACATATGGGGTACGGATATTACGTTCGGTTTTAATACCGCCGTGAATATCGCCACGGAATCTATAGACCGTCTTCATTCTACGGCTAGTTCACATAAGCGGGTGATGGTCGTGGAGGTGATGGGCCATCATGCCGGATGGATCGCCTTGTATGCCGGGATGGCTGGAGGTGCCGACGTGATCTTACTTCCGGAATTGGGATACGATATCGATAAGGTGAACGAGGCGATCTTGGATCGGGCTCGCAGGGGCAAACCTTATTCCATCGTTGTAGTAGCCGAGGGTATCGAGACTCCGGATAAAAAGCGTCCTTCTGATTATATCACCCGGGCTATCGAGGCGGGAACGGGTATCGAGACCCGGGATACCGTATTGGGATACACCCAACGGGGTGGAAACCCCTCTCCGTTCGACCGTAACCTTGCGACTCGCTTGGGAGGCCATGCCACGGAACTGATCGCTACTGGTGAATTCGGACGTATGGTTTGTATGAAAGGAGACACGGTGGAATCCATTCCCTTGTCGGAAGTAGCGGGAAAACTAAAATTGGTGACACCGGATCATGATTTGATCGTACAAGGAAAACGGATGGGGGTAACATTCGGGAAATAAAATAAAAAAGGTTGTGTGTCAGAGAACGCACAACCTTTTTACTTTATACTAGTAGGCGGCCGTTTATTTTTTAATACCTTGAACGGTTTGGCTTCCCTTTTCGGTAGTCAAGCGGAAGATATACATTCCAGTGGCAAAATCACCCGTGCTGAGACTGCTTCCCGGTTGCGGGACGCTACGTATCAACTTTCCATCGGCCCTGTAGATCTCAAGCGATTTCAGTTGTTGATAATTCTGGATCTGTACTTCATTCGAGAAGATACGTGGTTGAATATCTACTTCTTCGCCTGTTGGCTTCAGTTCGTTACCTACGCTCGTTTCCGGAATTACCGTAGCCGGAGCGCTTTCGTCGGTTCCATAAAGTGCCGTTACTTGGAGCAGAGGGGTACTTGTTGTCAGATTTTTCACCGTATAATTCCGTTGAGAAACAGGTAATGTCGTCAGTTCCCGGGTATCTTGATATACCTTATAACCGGTCAGCTCCGGAAAAGCCGTGATCAACTCTGCTTCTTGCGCATCAGAGGCGATAGCCAGTTTCCGGAATGATAATCGGCCCGTTCTCATGGGTTGCGGTTTCTCCGAGAAAGTGCTCGTGGAGAATACGGAACTTGAGGGGAGCTCACCTTCTTCCGCGCTTATTACGATCGATAACACAACATTGGCATCTAGCTCATCATCTGAGAATGTTTCCCATTTTTTTCCGTCCAAAGAATATAAATTCCCTTTTCCGTCGACTGCGGGGCCTTCATCGGAGCATGCCGGGTATGTGTTATTGGCATAGCTTATCACATGAATGGCTACCAGTAAATCCTGCTTCGCGTCGATTACGAATGGTGTTTTAAGTGTGACCGAATTTATTTTACCTGATTGCAGTTGAGTGAAACTCTCTTCATACTCCCGGTTTCCCTGTTTGATATAGACTCCATAAGTGACCCCTTCCAGTGGATAGAAATTAACCTTCCGGATCGTTTTTTTATGCACCGGTTGTAGATCTTTCGTATCCCATTTCTGAGCGAAATAGAATGGATCTCCTCCGAGACCGAACTGTTGATAACGATCTTGTGATCCCCAACCAGCTATTTTTTCGAGGACTGGGGCATTCCATGTCAGTTGAATCTCACCCGTGGAGATCTGTTTGTATTTCAAATCAGTCGGACCTTCATACTCGTTTCCGATCGTTTTCCCATCCTGCGTCATTCCCTGCAACGAGGTGACGCCCGTTCCGAGTGGATCTAGCCAGACATCCATCCGGGCTGTATCATTATCACTGTATTTATTCCAGTGATAATACAATTTACCGTATAAATTCAATTCTTCGGGCAGTTCGCAACTGGAGCTTCCACCGCTCAGCGTACCTATAATCAAGCCTTTGCTATTAAATAAAGGCGAGCCGGAAGAACCTCCCTCGGTCACCCCGTGTCCGTTTAACGTGGCATCGAAAGTCGCGTTCCAATGAGCGTTCGTGGCCCCGGTTTTCCCAACATCACTATTACGCCATGTAATCGATTCTGTCGGATAATTTCCATAGGTGGAGATTTTCATATAATCGCCGGAAGGATGATGGATGCTACGCCCGAGAGTGAAAGCATATTTGAACGATCATCCGTTAAAGAATACATTATAATCGTCGGGGATCTCGTCGTTAAGCAACAGCAACAGTCCGTCGGAACCGTTTTCGACAGGGGTAGAGGCTTTCCGTGTACATCCTACCATGGTTTTTATCGGATAAATGGGTGACTCATTATCGCAGCCCACATGTTCTTGGTGGAAATAAAACAACCAGACCGCTAATTCCTCGGGAGTAACCGTCTGTTCGCCCAGTATATCTTGCGAACAATGGAAGGCGGATAATACATAAGGCTTTTTGTCACGGGCCGTATTATTTACCAGAGAAGCCGTACAAATATAGCTTCCTCCTTCTCCCTCTTTATTACGGATGTATTGAATCATTTGTATCACCCCCTTCTTTTGCTCCTGCCAATCGGCTCCCTCCTCGCAATTGATATTCACTTCGCAAGCTTCTGAAAAGCCAGCTCCCGGCGCTTCCTGTACTTCAGGCATGATCGCTTCAAGATGATTATACCCGTAACCGACCTCCCGGATGCGTAGTCGAGGTGTCTCGCCGGATGGTGCCGGTACATATTCGAGGATCACCTCATCGCCTGCTACGGCTTGGGTTGCGAACGGTCCGTTTTCAGGATGCGTACGATGCGTATAGGCACCAATACTTGGGTTTTCGCTGCGTTATACAGGTATAACCGGGCACCTTTGGGTATATAAAAATCGGAGTAATACAGGATCAAGGCGATCGCTCCTTTCGCTTGAAGGTGAAGTTGCCATATTTGGCTACCGTCGGGTAGTGAAATCCAATCGCCGCTATCGGCGATGTCGAAGCTGGTTGGGATCGACTTGGCTACACGCAACGGAGCGCCTTGGCTGACCCTCCACGCATCGACCGCCTTGAGGTCTTCCACACTGAAATTCACTGGAACTTGTTCTGCTAGCTTTTCACTTCGAAGTGAACCTGCGAATTGAAAGCTGGGGGGGAGTCCTCCTTCGCTGATCTGCGCCAACGAACTTGAAATCGAGAAATAGCCGATATATAATATGCTGGTTATTAATATTCGGAGAAATTTACTGTACTGTTTTTTCATACATACAACTTATATGAGCTTATTCTTATATAACTAAGAACTTGGTATATCAAACGATATACCCAAGTTCTGCTATTTATCATACAGTTTCTTCCTCTGGGAGGTCAGAAAACTCTTTTTCATCGGTTAGTTCACCCGTCTTCTTTTTCTTTGTGGCAGAGATACGTTGCTGGAGTTCTTTGTCTGTCCGCAATCTTTTGACCGCCATTTTAGAAGCCGCTTGCTGGGATTCTTTTTTGGAGTAACCGATACCTATGCCAATTTGCTCGCCGAGCAATTTAATCGCGCTTTGGAATACAGGATTTCCATCATGATCCGTAAAAGACTCTATTAGATCGAACGAGATCGATATTTTGTTCTTTTGGCTCCATTCAATCAAGTTTGACTTGAAATTTATCTCTTTCCGGACGAGTGTATCTACATCGATATACTTTTCTATCATCACGTCACGGATAAACTTATAACAAACGTCATAACCTTGATCCAGATAAATAGCGCCGATCAAAGCCTCGAGCGCATTACCATACATATGATTGTTATGAGAGTTTATCTTGGTTGAATAGACTACCATTTGATCGAGGCCGAGTTGTACGGCAACCTTATTCATCGTTTCCCGTTGTACGATCTTGGAGCGTGTGTTTGTCAAAAAGCCTTCCCGCTTATTCGGGTAGCGCTTATAGACAATATCGGCGACCGCCGCATCCAAAATGCCATCTCCTAAAAATTCAAGACGCTCATTGTTAAGCCATTTACCATCACCCGTCTCTACTGATGATGATTTATGCAACAAGGCCTGCTCGTAAATCTGGAGATTATCCGGATAAAAACCTAGAATCTTTGATAAAGACAAATAAGGCTCCCTACCTTTATTATGCAGGAGCCTTATTCTTTTATGTAGCTGTTTGTATAGCTTTCTAAACACGTTATTTCACGAATTTTTTAACAATGGCGCAAGCGTTGTGTCCACCGAAACCAAACGTATTCGATAAAGCGGCTTTCACTTCTCTCTTTTGAGCCTTATTGAATGTGAAATTCAGTTTATAATCTATTTCAGGATCATCGTCGCCTTCCGCATGGTTAATGGTCGGCGGGATAATACCATCGTTTATAGCCATAATACACAGGATCGCCTCTACCGCTCCGGCAGCACCAAGCAAGTGACCGGTCATTGACTTTGTAGAACTGATATTCAGTTGATAAGCATGTTCTCCGAACACATCTTTGATCGCCTTAACCTCTGAGATATCGCCTACGGGAGTCGATGTTCCATGAACATTGATGTAATCAATATCTTCCGGAGTCATTCCCGCATCTTCCAATGCGTTGCGCATAACCAGCTTCGCTCCTAAACCATCCGGATGAGAAGCGGTCAAGTGATAAGCATCGGCAGACATTCCGGTTCCTGCGATCTCGCAATATATTTTAGCGCCACGAGCCAATGCGTGCTCCATTTCTTCCAATACCAAGCAAGCTCCACCTTCACCCATCACGAATCCGTCACGGCTAGCGCTGAACGGGCGAGATGCGGTCTCGGGAGAATCATTACGTGTCGATAACGCGTTCATGGAGTTGAATCCACCTACACCCGATTCAGAAACAGCAGCTTCCGCTCCACCGGTGATGATGACGTTAGCCTTGCCTAAACGGATATAATTGAATGCGTCGCTGATAGCGTTTGTAGAAGATGCACAAGCTGAGACGGTCGCAAAGTTCGGGCCGTGGAATCCATAAAGCATGGAAATATGTCCAGCCGCGATATCCGAGATCATTTCGGGATGAAGAACGGGTTAAACTTCGGACCGATCGTATCCTTGATCTTCGCATAACTCAATACTTCCTCGTCGAATGTCTTGATACCACCGATACCTGAAGCGAAAATAACGCCGATACGGTTCTTATCTTCGTTATCCAAGTCCATTGCCGCGTCCTCGATCGCTTGTTTCGCCGCGTCGATCGCGAATAAGCTATAACGATCACACTTGCGGGCTTCCTTACGATCCATAACTTTCAACGGATCGAAGCCTTTAACTTCGCATGCAAATTGTGTCTTGAATTTGGATGCATCAAACTGAGTAATAGGTCCAGCGCCACTTTTTCCATTGATAATACCTTCCCATGTTTCGGGGAGGGTATTACCAAGAGGAGTAATAGCTCCAAGACCTGTTACTACAACTCTTTTTAATTCCATACCTTTAGTTAAAAGGATTGATTACTTCGCGTTAGCCTCGATGTAAGCGATAGCGTCACCTACAGTTGTAATCTTTTCTGCTTGATCGTCAGGAATTGAGATACCGAATTCTTTTTCGAACTCCATAATCAATTCTACAGTGTCAAGAGAGTCTGCTCCTAAATCGTTAGTAAAGCTTGCTTCGTTTGTAACTTCTGTTTCTTCAACACTTAACTTGTCAACGATGATAGCTTTTACTCTTTCAGCAACTTCAGACATAACTTTTTCAATTTAGATTAATAAATACGAATATACTTTTTAAATTTGCAGTGCAAAGAAAAGAATTTTTTATGTTACAAAGCAAATTTAATAAGCTAAAAATGCGGAAAACTGCACATTTTTTCTTTTCTTGTGCATTTAAACATCTAAAAATATGAAAAACATAGCGATTTTTGCTTCCGGATCTGGTACGAATGCCGAGAACATCGCCCGATATTTTGCTAACAGTGAAAACGTTAATGTTGCGGTTGTTTTATCAAATAATCGTAATGTTGGCGTGCATGGGCGGGTAAATAAGTTGGGCGTACCTTCTTTCGTGTTTTCACGGGAGGAATTTATTGCCGGTGTGCCGATCTTGGAAAAGTTGGCGGAATATGATGTCTGCCTTATCGTGTTGGCCGGTTTTATGAATAAGATCTCAGACGTGATTCTTCAGGCTTTTCCCGGTAAGATCGTGAACATCCATCCTGCGTTACTCCCTAAATATGGCGGCAAGGGGATGTATGGCATGCATGTGCATGAGGCGGTCGTGAAGGCTGGTGAGCGGGAGTCGGGTATTACTATACATTATATTAATGAGCATTATGATGAGGGCGCTATCATCTTCCAGGCTTCTTGTCCGGTATTACCTTCGGATACGCCGGAGGAGGTAGCCTCGAAAGTGCATGCCCTGGAGTATGCGCATTATCCTCATGTGATCGAAGTTTACTGTAAGGCTTTTTGTCATTAGCCTACTTGAAAACCTAGTTTCTGGAGTACGGCGAATTCTTCCGGGTCAGCTTTGATCGCTTGGTAAGCATGGAACTCACGGGGATGGTCATACGCTGCCCTAAATCGCTCGAAATGATGAGGATTCGCTCTTAGTGCTTGGTCGATTACTTCTGGGTTGAAACTTCTCAAGATGGCTCCTTCCACCCGGTGCTCCTTGAATTGTCCCAAGTCGATGAATGGGTTGGTTGGGGCAGGCGGAATGACTTCCTTGATCTTTTCGATACGGATACCGAAAAAGCATCCTATATTCTCTAGGCACATTCGTGTCCCGTTCGCCTTCCCGTCAGCGGAGAAACCGGCTATATGAGGAGTGGCGATCGTGGCTTCCGACAGTAATTCCCGGTCGATATCCGGTTCGTTCTCCCAGCAATCGATGATCAGTTCGCTGACCTTGCCGGTTCGTTTGGCCTGCAATAAGGCCTGCGTATCATGTACGGCACCTCTGCAACTGTTGATAAACCAAGGCTTCCGTTCCAGCTGGTCGAAAAAGGCATGATCGGCTAGATGGCGGGTGGCGAAGCGTCCCTCCTTGGTCAGCGGGACATGCAAGGTGATGATATCCGCCTCTTTCGCGATCGTGTCCAAGGATACGAATCCATCCTCACCTTCCTGCTCGGCACGGGGCGGGTCATTGCGAAGCACACGCATCCCCATGGCCTCGCATAGCCTCTCTACGATACTCCCTACATGGCCTACGCCAACGATACCGATAGTCTTCCCTGCTAGTCTCTCTCCTTTGCGGAGGGCGACGGCTACCAAAGAGGATAATACATATTGCCCCACGGAAGCGGCGTTGCAACCCGGGGCGTTCTTCCACGTGATCCCTGTCTTCTCGCAATAATGGATATCGATATGGTCGTACCCGATCGTGGCTGTCGTGATGAGGCGAACCCGGCTACCTTCCAATAGCTCGCGTGTACATTTATCTATGCTACGTACGATCAAGGCATCCGCGTCTTTTATGTTCGTGGGAGTAAACTCTTTGGAGTCAAGGTAGGATACGTCCGCTATCGGCTCCAAGATCCCTTTTAGGTAAGGAACCGTGTTATCTGCTATTATTTTCATCTTATCAGCTTGATTATCGTTACGCGATATTAAGTAAAAAACAGGGGATATACAAGTGATGATGGCTTCTTGTCGATTTCTATATGCGCTTTTGTTCTCAGCCGAAAGATTCGGGAAAACACGTACGAGTTTCATCCAAAACACGTACGACTTTGAAAAAACATGTACGTGTTTTGACGGAAAGATTCTCGTGTTTTTTTGACGCTGATTCTTAGCTTCTTACGTGCGCAGTTCATGAGTAGGCTTATTGTATGGAATTAAAGCTTCTCGGCTTAACTAAGAACGGATAGATTAATGGAAGAGCCGTGCAGTACTTATCTCAGCTTGTGCCGGTTGAAATGCGGCCCTGCCTTGAACAAAAAGAAAAACGTAGACAATACCGTAAGGCAAGCGCCGGACAGGTAGGCGTAGTTGAAGCCACCTAGCTCTTGTGCGATGCTGCCCCCGGCCATCAACCCGATACCGATACCTACATCCCAACTAGTTAGATATGTAGACGTGGCCGTACCCCGCTGGTTATTGGGGTGCCAGATTCACGAAAAGCGTGTTGAAAGCAGGGAACATGGTTCCGAATGCCACGCCTTGCGAGAGGGCTATACCTATGTAGAGATAAGAGGAAAATACCGGATTCCAATGCATCAACTCCTTGAGCGCCGCGAGAAGAAAGAATGTGGCCGCCGCCAAATACATCCCGAGGGAGATAACAAGCGTGATCCGTCCTTTATCCACTTGCCGTCCGGAGAACAGGCGGGAGACGGCTAGTCCCACGGCCATAAAGGTGAAATAAAGTCCGGAGTTTACGCTGATCCCGATCTCAGCGGCGTACATCGCTACATAAGTGGTAGTCATACCATAAGGAATGGAGAGTAATAATAGGGAGATACCCGCCCAAGTTCCCTTCACCAAGAAAAAGCGGTCTAGGGAGATCGGTTCTCGTTTGACCGGTTGCTTATAAGGAGTCTTGACCATATAGGCCATGATAAAACCAAGGCTTCCGGATAGCAACGAGCAGGAAAAGATCACGTCGTATGTGAAGTCCCTTGCATGAACAGACCGATCATCGGCCCGAAACTCATGGCGATGTTATTGGCTAGGCCGTAATAGCCAATACCTTCCCCACGGCGGGAGGAGGGCAAGATATCGATCAGTATCGTATTTCCAGCCACCGTCACCATGCCGAAGGCGAAACCGTGTACGACGCGTAAGGCGATAAAGAGGGTAAGCGCCGTGGCTACCATGTATCCGCCGAATATGGCGGTGAAAATGAAATAAGCCACCAGATATAAGGGACGGCGGGCGAAAGTATCCAGCAAATATCCGGCGAACGGACGGATACAGAGCGCCGCTAGCGTATAGCACGACAAGATAAACCCGATCATAGACTTCCCGATCATGAATTCTTCCTTCAGATAAAAAGGCAAGATCGGCAGGATTAGATAGAAAGCGAAAAAAAGCAGGAAATTCGCCGCTAGTATATAGCAAAAGCTGGGTGTGACGATCTTATCATTATTCATAAAGCCGCTTATTTATCAAGACGCAAAATTAGTTGATTTTTCACAATAGTATCCCCTAAACGACCTAATAATTATAAACGGTAGCGGATCGCTACCAGAAACTCCCGGGGACGGATACGTACCCATGAGGTATAGCTTTCCAACGATGCGTATCGTGTGTATGCGTAGGTACGTTTGTCGAACAGGTTTGTCGCCGTGGCGGTGATTTGCCAACGCCGGGATTTCCATAAGACCGAGAAGTCTGCGAAAACGGCGTTGACGGATTGGTCTTCATTCACGTCATTGTGATAATGATCTACGGAAAGGCTTGCCTCTATGGGTGAGAAAATGTAGGAGAGTTGTACTTGTTGGGTGACGTTCCATAAGGGCGCCAAACGGGTACGTTCTCCTATTTTATTTCCTCCGTACCGGATATCGGTTTGGTAGCTGGTCTCCCAATGGCGGTTGGGAGTCCAGATCACTTTGGGTTCTAGGCGCATGAGACGATATTGATAGGGAAGCCTTTGTCCCCCGCTGCTTTGCTCGGCCTTGCTGATATTAAGGAGCGCCAGGAACGAGGTCTTTAGCCTAGATCGTAAAAGCCTTTGGATAGCGTGCTTTTGACGGTATATCCGGAACCGTGGTTGGACAGTGGTAAGGAGACTCGTTGTACCTGTCCGTTCTCTATACGTTGCTCGTATATACGATTGTACCACTCCCGGTTGTGTGTTAGGTTTACCGTGGCGAAGAATTCCCGTGCCGTATTCTTGTATTCCCCATAAACGGAATAAAGCTGTTGTCTGTAAACCGGGAGGATTCCGCAATTCCAGACGCTATTCCGGTAATCCGTTTGATAAGGCCGGTCGTATAAGTCGGTCATCTCTCCGTATCTTTCCTTATAGGAGGCGTGCGCGTGAAACGCCATGCGTAATTCAGTTTGTAGATAATGGACAGGGACGGATTAACCGAGATGCGGGAGAAACCGACCCCTGTATATCCGGTCCATCTGAGAGGAACGCTGAGGGATAGGGTCCATTTATAGGTATTCCATTGGTAATCGGGTGAAAGATAAGTTTGCAGGCTTTTCTCGATATTGCTGATCTCCCCGTTTATGCCCACCGTATATCGCTGGGTGAGGAACCGCTCTTTTTCAGGAATGAGAAGGAATTATCGGTATAAAAGTCGCGTAAGCTCATTGGATAAGGGTGGTTATCCAAGCGAAGATCGGCCGCGTTGCTGTGGTAACGGAGCGAAGACTGGGCTTCTAACGTGTATTTGTCCAAGCTCCACAGGGTCCGTAAATTATTACGCAAGTCGAGGTTCGGGGTTTTGATGCGTTGGTCCAATGTTCTAAGGCCAGTAGAAATTGTGTTTCCGGTTATATGGGAAAGGCTGGATTGCCAATCTCCGGTGGCTGAGAACTGGTTCTTGAGATACCTTTCCTGCGAGTTGTTTTCCACTCCGATATTTAGGTTGGCTTGATCCGAGCGAATGCGGCTATCGCTTTGTTCAGTTAGATGAATCGTGTCCTCGGATTGGTAATAAGTCGTCTCACTCCCCCTTTCCTGTGTTCGCAGGTCGTGGATATAACCGGCGTTTATACGGAGTTGGGTGTTCTCGTTCAGTTTATATAGGCGATTTGCGGATAGGCTGTGTATGTGGTTGAACAGCCAGCGCTCTTTCTTTAGCGGGGCGGAGAATGAGGGCTGTAGCAGAAATTGGGGAATCTTGGGCTCGGATAAACGGGGTTCGGGTGATTCGGTAAGCGTATTTTGCTCGCCCGATACATCCTGCCCGGTATTATTCCCTTTAGGTGAGTTCTATCAATTCAATTTATCCTCTTGTATCAGACAGCAGAACTCTTTAACTGCCCAATTTGTGAGCTTTAGTCTTTCAAATTTAGCGAATATTTTCTACCCCCCCCAATTTTACAATAATTAACTTGTGTTTGTTGTATTGGATGTGCAGGCATAATTCACCCCAAC
>ENA-OQDF01000165-OQDF01000165.1-human-gut-metagenome-genome-assembly--contig:-NODE-165-length-24710-cov-5.035797_pt1 | contig 24710 bp, 25 predicted proteins | sample MGYA00242769_ERZ504597 | MGnify/ENA primary metagenome ERZ504597 (study PRJEB26092, sample SAMD00036305) | human gut metagenome | host: Homo sapiens | study: EMG produced TPA metagenomics assembly of...
TCTGGTAGTTCGATTAATTCCATATCTTTCCTTATTTTTATCTGGTTATTCTGTACCATCTGAACAATTTCAGTCCTTTTTTCCTTATATACCTGAAGTTTAATTTTTTATTCCATCATTAAACAAAAATGCCAGATATATTCCAAATAGAAAAACTGGTATTGCCGCAAACCAAAATACACGAATCTTTCTCAAACAGCAAAAACTCCGTATGATATATATAAAAGTTAAAATAAATGATGCAAAAATAACATACCAAAATCCCCTGAAAAAAGTTCTTCGAAATACCAGATTGTAATAAAATTTGCAGTTATCACAGCTATGCATTGTAATATAATTAATTTTAATTTTTTCTTTCATCCTTCATTCCCGATCCTCTAGCCAAATACCAATTCTTATACTCAGCCATAATCACCACCCTTATTCTTTAATGTTGAAAATACATCAACAGTTCATTTTGTCAGCTATTCCTGTAATAAGCAATCAAACGTTTCTGTCGACTCTCATCACAGTTTTCCAATTGAATCTAAAATGATTTCCCGCTATTTCTTTATATGTTTCCGAATCATTGATATTGGAAAAATACCAGGCCGCAGCCTGGCTTTCGTAGCATTCGTATCCATTTTTCCGCAGAAAAGCAAAGACTGCGCCTTTCCGCTCTGTGATTTCTTCAAGCATGGCATCTGCCAGGTCTGTACAGTATACTCCCATAAGAGGTTCCTCATGCCCGCCGTGGCTCAGTATCACTGCTTTTGCATCTGAATGCAGAGATTGGCGAATCAGTGCAGCCAGTTCCTCTGCCGGAACCAGAGGAACATCTACACCAAGTACCAGGCAATATGGATTCTTTGCTTTACGAAAACAGGCTTCCAGCCTCCCAACGGACCTTTTCCCGGGAAGCGGTCTGGTATAATGGGATATTTATATTTATTTTCACCATGATAGCCAGACAGAAGAATATCACTGATTCCAAGCTTTTCCCCCTTTTCTATCTGCATCTCAAGAAATGTCTTCCCATCTATCGTCAGATCTGATTTGTCCCGTCCCATGCGGCTGCTGGCACCGCCAGCAAGAATAATCATAGAAATTTCTTTCTTTCTCATTATCAGTTTTCCTTTTTGTTTATATAAATCATCAATAAAAGTATTGATTTTTTTCTTCATATTACATATAATAAAATCACAGACAGAAATGTCTGTATAGCGGTTAGAGTGTCCAGCCAAAACACTCGGTTAAAAGCGGTTAGATTGTCCAATTAAAACAATCGATTAACAGCAGTGGGCGGAGTAATCCACCCACTTTTTCTTTCAGGAGGTTCTATGATTGGTATGTTGTCGATAAAAAATACATAAACTATCTGACACAGTTTGATTCTCATGTCGGATATGTAGAATATGGAGAACGCTTAAAACTCCATGTAGGAATTCTCCTCACAGTCGGAGATTTTCATTATTATGTTCCTATCTCTTCTGCAAAGCCCAAACATCAAAAGATGTCAAACAGTCTGGACTTTCACAAACTTCAAGATGAATCTACACGATATCTTTATGCCGTATTAAATATCAACAACATGATCCCCGTTCCAGACAGCTGTCTTACTCAATTAAAATACAATCAAGTTGATAATTTTCGTTCCTTTAAAAACCCCAAAGAAAAAACCGATTATATTTACCTTCTTCAAAAAGAGAAAGCCATGATTGACAATATTGAAAAAACTTTACAAAACAAAGCTTTGAAATTATACCAAAAATGTATCTCTAAACCGGATTCTTCCCTTGCTGCAAGATGTTGTAATTTTAAATTATTGGAGGAAAAATGCAATATGTATCCACGTACATAATTCTAAATTTCTCATCTCTTGAATATACTTTATATTATTTACACTGCAAAATATATCATCCGCCAATCTGCGACATTCCTCGAATCTCATCCTGCTCTGTCTTTGCTTCGTAAAAATTATGGCTGACCGGTTTATTCCAGATTACCTGATAAATTGCCTCTTTCAGTTCCTGATCAGTGCATCCGCCGCGCATTAACCCTCTCAAATCTGTGCCTTCCTGATACTGGAGGCATCCTTTCATAAACCCTTCTGATGTCAGGCGCACACGATTACACTGATTGCAGAATTTATGCGTCATGGCACTGATAAATCCGATTTTCCCCTTAAAGCCCTCAATTTCATAATAATGACAAGGACCGTTTCCATAGCGTTCTTTTACCGCATGCATCGGGCCATACGCTTCTTCCAGTACTGTTTTGATAGATTCCTCGTCTTGAAATGGAAATTGTTTTCCATATCCAATAGGCATCATCTCAATAAACCGCACGTGGATCGGATATTTCTTTGCAAGTCCGGCAACAGCTATGAAGTTCTCTTTTTCTTTGATGACCGGTACACTGTTGATTTTCAGTGACAGTCCCGGATGAGTAAGTGCTGCTTCAATTCCCTTTAACACCTTATCAAGGTCATCTCTTCTTGCTACTTTTTTAAACAGCTCCGGATCAAGCGTATCCAGACTGATATTAATAGCATCAATTCCTGCTTTCAGCAAATCATCCAGCTGTTTCTCCAGCAAAATTCCGTTTGTCGTCAGTGTTACCTTTTCGATTCCCGGAATTGCCTTGATCTGTCCGGCAAGACCTGCGCAGCCTTTTCGCACAAGGGGCTCTCCGCCTGTCAGTTTTATCTTGTGAATTCCCAGCTCTGCACCGCACCTGCAGATACGAAGGATCTCGTCATATGTGAGGATTTCTGCGTGTGAAAGTGATTTCACGCCTTCCTCCGGCATACAGTAGATGCATCGAAGATTGCATCTGTCTGTGAGGGAAATCCTTAAATAGTCAATGTTTCTTCCATATTTATCTATCATAATTGGCTCTACCTGCCTTTTAATTTTTGTTTCATTTGACACCCTACAGACCGCAGTTTATACTGAAAGTATCAAATAATTATTACTGTTGTTTCGTAATCCAAACACATAAATTTGTATCATATATCCCCATTTTTTACATTCGTACCAAATATCTCAGGGGATGATGTATCGTCCAAACAGTAATATAAAATCTCCTTATGTAAGAAAGGACTCATCATATGAAAATCAACGAACAATACCACAATCTGAATCTTCTCGAAAATGTCACTTACAAGTTTCTGGGTCGTGACGGAGAGGTTCATGAGGAAACAGAACCCATTCTTGTGGAACACATGATGGATGTGTATGTAAATGAACGCCTGACCATGAAGCTGGTCTGTATCCCACAACATCTGGCTGAACTGGTTCTGGGGCGTCTTTTTACCGAGGGGATCATCACATCTGCCGATGATGTGGAACAGATCTACATCTGCGAATTCGGCAAACGTGCCCGCGTGATCCTGAGTAAAAATAAATCCGGGCAGTCTCATGAGGAAAATGAAGATTATGTTGCTCCTACTCCGACCTGCTGCACCGGAAATCGTGTTCTTAATGATTATTTTATCACAGATCAGCCAATGACGCCAGTTACACCTGTCCCATGGAAAAACAGTGGATCTTTGATCTTGCAGACTGTTTCGCCAATGGTACCCCGCTTCACAGCCAGACCTGGGCAACTCACAGCTGTTTTCTTGCCTGTGACGGAGAACTGCTCTTTCAGTGCGAAGATATCGGACGTCATAATGCTCTGGATAAGGCCATCGGTTATGCCCTGCGCCATAATATTGACCTGAAGAAATGCGTGGTTTATTCCAGTGGACGTATCCCTACAGATATGGCGATCAAGGCAATCCGCGCCGGAATACCGGTTCTGGCAAGCAAGGCATCCCCTTCCGCCGAGGCAGTTGCCATGGCCAAAGAATACCACCTTACCCTTATCTGTGCCGCGCGACGTGACCGTATGAAACTCTTTACCGGAAATAATCCGACAGAATAAATTCTGCAATACACTCTGCATTGTCCAGTTCAAAGAATGGAACATTTTCCAGTACAGACAGTGCATCTCTTTCCTCTGCATCCAGGTTTGTGGCGATCGCCATCAGTTTTTCCGGATTGCAGACACTTTCTGCCGAATTTCCCTTACGGATAATTTCAATTTTCGGATAAGTACTGTATTTAAATCCTTCCAGTAAGATCAGATCTGCCTCCGGAATTCTGCCAGCTCTTTTTCGGAAATCTGCGGCTGCTGTTTTACCAGCATATATTTGCCTGCTGAAAAAACTGCTGTGCCGTAGGCTCCGGACTGAAGCTGACAGTATGTATCCGTTCCCGGTACGTCTGGCACGAAATCATGCCCGTCATGCTTCAGCACCGCCACTTTAAGGCCCTTGTCTTTAAAAATCTCCAAAAGCCTGCAGATCAGAGTTGTTTTCCCTGAATTCTTTACACCGCTGATTGCAAATATTCTTTTTCTTTCCACCTGTTTGCTGCTCCTCTCAAAGCAAAATTGCGCCCACTTTATCCCCTGCGTTCAGGCTTCTGCTTTCCTGATTTTCCATGGTTTTTGTATCAATCAGGCAATTGCAGCCGGCCATGGAACTGAGGACTCCGTTAGAGTGAAGACCATTGGGAAGATGAAATTTTCCATTTTCCAGATATGCCCGGATAAAGCGGCGGCCCTTGATTCCTTTTTCAAAGTTATCAGCCATAATGCCATTTACTTCTTTCAGACCGATTGATGAATCCTGCATCATCTTTTCCAGTGCAGGACGAATCAAAAGTTCTATGCTGACTGCAACACCAAAAGGATTTCCAGAGAGACTGATGATCGGAATCTCTCTTTCTGAAGCGCAATGATCTGTTGCAGTTATATCGGAAGTCTTTTTATATGCAGAAAACAGTGTAGGCATTCCCGGTTTCATCTTTACCCTCCAGAAAATCCGCTCTGCCCCCATCAGTCTCAGGGACTCATGCATAATGTCCTTCTTGCCTACAGATACACCTCCCGTAGTAATGATCATATCTGCCGCTTTTGCTGCTTCTTTTAATTTCTCAGACATAACCGTCGGATCATCTTTGACTGCTTCCATATGGAAAGATTCGATTCCCAGTTCACGCAGTCTGGCAGACAGCATGGTCATATTGCTGTTGTAAATTTTTCCTTCCGGCAATGGAATTCCCGGTTCTACCACCTCATCTCCTGTAGTCAGAAGCACGATTCTCGGCTGACGGTAAACCGGCACTTTCGCCACTCCCATTCCGGCCAGAATTGCTGCCTCCACATATCCGATATGTGTTCCTCTTTTCAGAAGTGTAGTTCCTTTTTTGAAATCCTCTCCTGCGAAGCAATAATTACTCCATCGCTTCTGTTCGCTGTAAACTTCTACCGTATCTTCGCCATAATCGGTATCCTCCTGATAAATACAGCAATTGCAGCCATTGGGTATTGCAGCACCTGTCATAATGCGCACTGCCTGTCCCTGCTGGATTTCTCTTTCCGAATACTGTCCTGCATCAATCTCTTCCATGACTTTCAGCCTCACCGGATGCTCTTTAGCGGCACCTGCAAGATCCTCTGCCTTACACGCATAGCCATCTACCGGAGAGCGGTCAAAAGGAGGATTGTCAAACCCTGCCACCATATCCTGCGCCAGGACTCTTCCCCCTGCTTTATTCAGTTCTGTTTCTTCTGTCTCGTTTATTACAGGCGTATGCTGCAGAATCTGTTCCACTGCCTGTTCTACACTGATTCCCTCCACGCACTAATTCCTCCTCTTGTATATTACATTTTTTATAGTCTTTTCAATACCTTTATAACCACCGGGGCAATTGACGGATATATTAGTTTTACCTTTTGAACTCTATAGCAATTTCAGAGAATAATATCACTAAAATACTCCATTAGAGCCTTATTTTTTATAAACCAGATTGTCTTCAGTATTTTGGAAATTGCTATAACATCATAATATTCAGCCCACTGCTGAAGAATTACATATTTTTCATCTCTGTTGGAGAATGGTTTCTCCTTCTCTCAGCCTCCCTGCCTCCAGAATCTGGCAGAACACAAACCAGGGTTCCATGGGCGTACATACTTTTTCTCCCTTATAAGCATCTGATGCAGGACCTCCCGCACCGATCCTGACTGCTTCCAGAAGTACATCCCCACAACGAAATCTGTCCCCTTCTGCAATACTGTTCCAGTCAATTCCTTCCACAAGGAGATTTTCTCCAAAACGGCCATATCTGAAATCTTCTTCGGACTGTTCGAAATATTCTTTTACCTTCTCATAGGGAAGAAGACTGACCTGTTTTCTTCCGCCCATTCCATAATGCACATCTCCCACAAGTCCCTGCAGATCAGCTTCGCACTCATGAATGTTCTGCGAACAGGTTTTGCGTTCCTTACTGATGCATACACATAATATCTTCGCCATTTTCTGTCTCATCCTTCCTGATGTGTTACTGTTCACTCCGTTCACAGCAACACGCTTCGCGATGCAAAAAATATGAACCTCCTTGCGCAAAGCCCAAGGAGTATCGTTTGCTTTGCAAACTCAATTTATGCTAATCGCATAAATTCGCGCGGTATGTCTCGGGTTTTCTGTGACCTTCGCTCACAAAAAACACCTCGCGGGATATTACCAGTGAACAGTAACCCTGATATCTCTTTATAAAACCATGTACTGCTGTTTTTTCTGTTTTCTCAGATTGCCCAGAATGCAATATTCACATTCTTTCCTGCATTCTGCAGATGCTCCACAAGTTCTTCTGCTGCCTGTTCTTTCCTTTTTTCTGTGATTCCCAGTTCCACGTTACTCTTATTGATAGCACCACCGAAGTAGAAATTAATATCCGTTGCCTGCTCAAACAGCATCACACCAAGCAATGCTGCCGCATCTTTTTTTCGTTTCATCCTGTTAAAGGACAGCCTGTCCTCCATCCATTCTTCACAATATTCAAGCAAATGCTCAATCGTAAGAAATCCCTCTGTCACCAGCTCTGTACCTTCCAGCTTATAATAGGCAGGAACGTCTCCGCTGGCAGTTTCACTAAGAGAGATCAGCTCTTTATCCAGATATCTGGCAGCACACTGTGCAGTAGTTCCGCCGCAGATTACATGATATCCCTCTGAATCGAAAAAGGACTTCAGATATCGCTCATCATGCTCCTCCTTACTTGGCGGGCCGATCATAAGGTTTACCACCTGTTTATGCCGCATCCGCAGAACAATGGCTGTAATATCATCATCCGTTTCATTCAGATTCAAATCCAGGCTGGCCTCTGCCAGATAGCCTGCCATCTCCTGTGCGCTCATCCCTTTATGGTACTTTGCCCTGCAGAAAGCCATTACATCATCTCTTCCCCAGCCGCCGTTTGTAGTTTTTCCCATTCCCGCATTGGTGACACCGTCGGACATAATGATCAGCATATCCTCATCTTTCAGTTCAAAACAGCTTTTATGGATTTCCTTCTCTTCGATCATACTTGTCTCCACCGGATAATCAAAGAGCTTGCCATCCCGGATCAGAATTGCATCCGGATTATCAAACTGATAAAGGCTTACCTGTTTCCCCTGAAAATTCAGCACTGTAAAAGTGGCATATGCCAGATTTCTCACACTGCACACAGGAAGCGTTTTTGCCACTGCACGCACTGCCTCATCCAGTTCCACCTGATTAATGATCATGGTACTGAGCATGGTCGCAGTCAGCGTGGAAAGGATATTCGCCTTTACTCCGCTCCCAAGTCCGTCAGAAAGCACCAGAACATGGTCTTCATCATTTTCTTCAATCTTATAGCAGTCCCCACAGAGAAATTCTTTCTTTTTATTCAGGCTCACATGACCAAAATCCATGCATAAGCCGTCAAATTCCACATTCAGTCCATGATGCTTATTTCTTTTCATTCTCTTCTTCACTCTCCAGAAGTATGGTATTTTTCAGTTTTTCTACTGCCACTTTGGTGTCCGCAGCAGTTTCTCCAAGAAGTCCGGCGATCTGCTGCACGATCTTCAGCTGTTCTTCTACCAGCTTATCTGCCATACGCGCAGCTTCAATCTGGGCATTATGAATCTGATCTTTATGCTTCCGCTCCTTTGTAATATCCTTCATAATGCAGAGAATCATTTTATTTTCTTTATCATTCGTCATTACGCGATCCAGATAACATTTCTGATCCTCCAGATAAATCTCATCCTGCATCAGATTCCGTTCAAAAGCCAGTATACTCGCCAGACTGTAATCATCCATGATTTCCGATACCGGTTTCCCGATCAGGCGCCGCTTTTTCGGCATATTGAACAATTTGGACGCCGCCTCATTCATCTGAATGATCTTCAGATTATAATCCACAGTTACCAGAAGTCCGGGCATGGCATTAAAGACTTTATTGGAGTAACTTTCCTGTTTTGCCCGCATATATGGAATACACATGGCAACCTCAGCCTTATTCTGGATAATGGCAATTGCCTTTTCCCTGCATGTGTTGTACCCGCAGGCACCGCAGTTTAATTCATCCTTTAGAGAAAATTTCCCCATTTCCGCCAGAGCATCCCTTATTTCTTCCTCTGAGACCTCCTCCTGTTCCTGTGCAGGACAGTAACCGAAATTCTTTCTCAGTTCAAATCCCGGAAGTTCATAGTCTCCCTGTTCTCTGTGAAAATCTTTTCCAAAGGCTGCATTCTTCACTGCCAGAACGTCTGCCAGATAATGTCCCCTCTTCATCTGGAAAGAAGGACCTGCCACACAGCCGCCGCTGCATGCATACATCTCAAGAAAGCAATTTTCAAAATCCTCCGGATGAAGTTCTTCCAGAACCTCCCTGCACTGCTCCATCCCACTTACAGAAAGCCTGCGGATTCCCTTTACAGCCCCAAGCAGGTCTGTTAAACCATCCGCAATGGCGATTTCTCTGGAACGGTAGGCAATCTGCTCAGGTTCTTTTTCAGTTATGGAAATCCCTTCTTTTTTCATCCATTGCGCCAGCTCTTCCAATGTGATCACATAATCCACTTCATTTCCTGAGTCTCTCAGTTCTGACATAGCCGAAATACAGGGACTTACATAGACAATCTCTGCCTTCGGATATTTCTTTTTCAGATAACTGGCATGAAACTGCATCATAGAGGCAGACTGTACCAGATTTCCCAGAAGATGCGGATAGTGTTTCTTGACAAGCTGTACGATTACAGGGCAGGCAGAAGAGATCATTATTCCCGGCTCTTTCTGTTCCGCAAAAAGTGCTCTGTACTGCGAAATCATCAGGCTTGCACCTTCTGCTGCATCCGCTGCATCTGCAAATCCCAGCTTCTTCATCGCTTCCCTTATTCCATTGATACCTGTTACCCCAAAACGTGCCAGATATGCCGGATGAAGAGAGGCGATAACCTGCGTCTTATTCTCCATTGCATTGCAGATTGCAGGAATCATATTCTGCTCTTCCTTGGCATCCTGCGGGCAGACAAGGATACACTTCTCACAGTAAATACACTGACTTCTATGATCCTGGCCTGATGATCATGAACACGTATCGCCTTGACCGGGCAGTTCCGGACACATTTGTAACAGTTTTTACAACTGACTTTTTTAAACTGAAGGATTGACTGAAATCTCTGCATGCCTCGTACTCCTTATTATGTAACACTATATTTTTCACAAAAAATTATCTGTAACCATTCCGTACTTTCACAGAATGATGTACTGCCGAATGATTATTTTTGCCTTTCCATAAAGGAATATGGAGCTGCCGCAAGGACAGCAGATCCATGTGCGACAGCCCCATATAATATTTACGATACCAGATCCGGAACTTTGTCTCCGATATTGTTTTATGCTTTCTCAATCTTAATTGCGCATACCTTATATTCAGGAATTCTTGCGTATTTGTCAAGTGCGGCGTTGGTCAGCCAGTTTGCATTTCCATCCGGGAAGTGGAATGGCATCCAGCTCTCACCCGGTGAGGTCTTTGTACCTACACGAGCGGTAGATTCAATGGATCCTCGTCTGGAAGAAACTCTGACTTTATCACCGTTTTTGATACCCAGCTTATCGGCATCTACGATGTTCATTTCGATAAATGACTTACCTTCGATCTCCATAAGCTCAGGTGTCTTTCCTGTCATGGCTCTTGTTGTGTAATGATACAGAATACGTCCTGTCATGAGGATGATTGGATATTCCTCATCCGGAAGCTCTGCTGACGGTACATATTTTGCAGGATAGAACCAGCCAAGACCGCGGGAGAATTTACCAACATGCATGATCGGTGTTCCCGGATGATCCTTGGAGGTACATGGCCACTGAAGTCCCTGTCCATGAACTTCTTCACTGTCAAGACGTTCATGGCTGATACCTGCGAAGCTCGGTGTCAAGGATGCGATCTCATCCATGATCTGAGCAGAAGTCAGATGTGGCTGCGGATATCCCATGCGGTTCATCAGATCAATAATAATATCTGTATCCAGTCTCATCTCTCCAGGTACTGTGACAGCCTTGCGGACTCTCTGTACGCGGCGCTCTGTATTGGTAAATGTACCCTCTTTCTCTGCATAGCTTACACCAGGAAGGATAACATCTGCATACTGAGCTGTCTCTGTCATGAAAAGTTCCTGAAGTACAAAGAAATCAAGACTCTTTAATGCTTTGATGATGTGTGTGGTGTCCGGATCAGTAACTACCGGATCCTCACCATAAATATACAGACCTTTGATCTCACCTGTGATTGCCTTCGGGAATACATCAGTTGCATGAGTTCCGATATTCGGATCAAGTTCTACACCCCATGCTTTCTCGAATTTCTCACGAACTGCCGGATCAGTAACCTTCTGATATCCCGGATATACGTTCGGCTGAGCACCCATATCGCAGGCACCCTGTACGTTATTCTGTCCACGAAGCGGGTTAACACCACAGCCTTCACGTCCAAGCTTGCCAACCATCATTGCCATATTGGACATGGACATAACGCCCTCTGTACCTGTGGAATGTTCAGTTACACCAAGGCAGTAGATGATCGGAGCACGGTCAGCTTTTGCATACATGATCGCTGCTTTTCTAAGATCGTCTGCATCAATGTGGCAGATCTCAGCTACCTTCTCAGGTGTATAATCTTTAACGATTTCCTTTAATTCTTCAAAACCTTCTGTACGCTCTGCGATGAATTTGTCATCCTGAAGACCTTCAGAAAGGATCACATTCATGATACCGTTTGCAAAAGCAACATTTGTACCAGGTTTCAGTTTCAGATGGATATCTGCTTTCTTAGCCAGACCAATATCACGAGGGTCAACTACGATCAGCTTGCAGCCTCTCTTGATGGCCTGACGGATCTGCATGCCGACTACAGGATGTGCTTCCTCAGGATTGGAACCAACCAGCATGATCAGGTCTGCATTCTTTGTGATATCCTCAATTGGGTTTGTCATGGCACCTGAGCCAAGAGTCATTGCAAGACCTGATACAGATGCGGAATGACATACACGTGCACAGTTGTCTGTATTGTTTGTGCCGAAGCAGCAGCGAACCATCTTCTGTACCATGTAAATATCTTCATTGGGTGATCTGGAGCACGCAAAACCAGCAAGGGAATCAGAGCCGTACTGTTTCTTGATCTCCATAAATTTGGAAGCAACAAGATCCAGTGCCTCATCCCATGTTGCACGTTCGAATTCACCTGTCTCTTTATTCTTGATCAGCGGATATTTAATACGCTCCGGTGACTGTACGAAATCGAAACATCCGCTGCGTCCCTTAACACAGAGCAGGCCTTTGTTGGACGGTCCGTTTACAGCTTCTGTATCTACGATCTTTCCGTCTTTTACAAGGAGATAATACTGGCAGCCTGTTGCACAGTGAGGACAGGTAGTCAGAACCTTCTTGTCAATCTGGTACGGACGGTATTTCTTTCTGCGCTTCATGGTCAGTGCACCTGTCGGACAGGCCTGCACACAGTTACCACAGGATTCACAGATACCTTCGTTCCATTTATGTTTGTAATGTGCACCGATCACTGACTGGAAACCACGGTCCATAGTGTCGATTGCACCTCTTCCCACGATTTCCTTACATGTATTCACGCAGCGATGGCAGAGAATACACAGACTTGGATCATAGGTAAAGAATTTATTGGTATCATCGATGGGCATATCCTTCATTTCACCGGGATAGCTTGTCTCAGTCACACCATATTCAAAACAGTAGTCCTGTAATTTACAGTCGCCGTTTGCCTCACAGGAGAAGCAGTGTACACGGTGGTCGGAAAGAAGGAGGTCGAGAGTATCTTTACGATATGCAACTACCTTCTCTGACATTGTCTGTACTTCATCACCCTCTGAGCAGCGAAGTGTACATGCCGTATCAAATTTGGTTCTTCCGTTGTTTGTTACTTCTACCACGCACAAACGACAGGAACCATCCGGCAATACATCTTCCAGATAGCAGAGTGTAGGAATCTCCACTCCGATCTGTCTGGCAGCCTGCAGAATGGTCGTACCTTTTTCCACTTCTGCAGGAATTCCATCTATTGTCAAATGAATCATCTTTTCACCCTCCTTAATTCACAGAAATTGCGCCGAATACACAATTTTCCAGACATGTTCCGCACTTAATACACTTGGAGGTATCAATGCTGTGAGGCTCTTTCTTATTGCCTGTGATCGCACCAACCGGACAGTTTCTCGCACACTTGGTACATCCTTTACATTTCTCAGGATCAATCACATAAGAACGCATTGCCTTACATACATGAGCCGCGCACTTTTTATCAACGATATGCTCTACATATTCATCTCTGAAGTTCCTTAATGTGGAAAGTACAGGAAGCGGTGCACTCTTTCCAAGTCCGCAGAGTGAACGGTCCTTGATGAAGTTTCCAAGATGCTCCAGTTTATCCAGATCCTCTACTTCACCCTTTCCGTCTACGATCCTCTCAAGGATCTCAAGCATACGCTTGGTACCGATACGGCAGGGACCACATTTACCGCAGGATTCTCTCTGGGTAAAGCCCATAAAGAAACGTGCAACCTCTACCATACAGGTATGTTCATCCATAACAACCAGACCACCGGAACCAACGATCGCACCGTATTTCTTAACAGAGTCAAAATCAAGGGGTACATCCAGATGTTCTTCTGTCAGACATCCACCGGATGGTCCGCCGATCTGAACAGCCTTAAACGCAGCACCGGATTTCAGTCCTCCGCCGATATCAAAGATAATTTCCCTTAAAGTTGTTCCCATCGGAACCTCGATCAGACCTGTATTCTCAATAGAACCTGTCAGTGAGAAGGTCTTTGTTCCAGGAGAACCTTCTGTACCGATACTTCTGTACCAGTCTGCACCTTTGAGAATGATCTCCGGAATATTTGCATAAGTTTCTACGTTATTCAGAACAGTAGGTTTCGCCCAAAGTCCCTGCTCAACCGTACGTGGCGGTTTTACACGGGGCATACCTCTGCTTCCTTCGATAGATGCAGTCAGGGCAGAACCTTCACCACATACGAAAGCACCTGCACCACGATTGATATGCATATGGAAGGAGAATCCTGTTCCAAGGATATCATCGCCTAACAGTCCCACTTCTTCCAGAACTGCGATAGCGTGTTTCAGTCGTGCTACTGACTGGGGATACTCCGCACGTACATAAATATAACCATGCTGTGCTCTTACTGCGTAAGCTGCAAGCATCATACCTTCGATCAGACGGTAAGGATCACCTTCCATTACAGAACCATCCATGAATGCTCCCGGGTCACCCTCATCACCGTTACAAACTACATAATGAACAGGATCAGCCTGGCGTGCTACCTGAATCCATTTCTTACCTGCCGGGAAGCCGCCGCCGCCACGTCCGCGGATACCGGATTTATCAACCTGATCAATAACCAGATCCGGATCCATCTCAAACATTGCTTTCTCCAGAGCCTGGAAACCGCCGCTTGCTATGTACTCATTCAGAGATTCTGCATCAAACTTACCACAGTTCTTCAAAACAATACGGGTCTGTTTCGCGATAAACGGAATATCTTCCGGTCCGCGGCTTACTTTACCGCCTTTCTGATAAAGCAGTCTCTCGATAGTCTCATTACCCTGAACACTCTTCTCAAAAATCTCCTGGCAGTCTTCGATCTGAACCTTCGTATACTGGATCACATCGTCGCCTTTCTGGATACGAACAAGTGGTCCAAGCTCACAGACACCCTGACATCCTGTTTTCTTTACACCTACATGTGCATCTTTGTCATGAGGTCCAAACTCAATGGTAACTCCCGGAGCATCTTTGGCAATCTCCATGAATTTCTCATAGATTTTCTGAGAACCGGTTGCCACACATCCGGTACCTGAACAGACAAGAATACGACAGTCATAAGAATTAAGTTCTTTCACAGCTTCTTCTCTGATCTGCTCCAATACTTCCTTATTCTGGATCATCCCTGTTCGCCCCCTCTCAGTTTATCAATCAGCTCATCTGCCTTCTCCGGAGTCATTCTCGGATATACCTCTTCATTGACCATCATAGTCGGTGCAAGTCCGCAGGCACCAAGACAGGAAACTGTTTCCACAGTAAACATCATATCGTCTGTCGTCTTCTTTGTCTTTGACAGCCCCAGTTTCTTATAAAGTTCCTCCAGAACCGGTATTGATTTTCTTACATGACAGGCTGTTCCGTCACAGACCTTGATCACATATTTACCTTTCGCATCAAATGAGAAATTCTCATAAAATGTGGCAACACTGAACGCTTTCGCTTCTGTCACACCGATCTGCTCCGCAACATATGTAAGCAATTCTTCCGGGAGATATCTGTACACCCCCTGAATATCCTGCATGATCGGAATCAGTGATGCCGGCTTTTTACCATAGAAAGCAATGATCTCATCCGCTTTCTGATAAAATGACTGATCTAGCATTTCGCACCCTCCTTATACCTGTTTTTTCTTTTTTATTGCACTCTTTACATATTGTAACGTTAATTATATGCCTTTTTCGTCATTTTCACAAGCGCATTTATAGAAATTTTCTAATTTTTTATTATTTTCCTCTATAGATGTTTGTTTTGTTTGTCTAATTTTTATCAGCTTTGTTCAGCAATAAACCATCTCAGATGCAAAGCAAACTAAACTGAATCAAACTGAATAATTGTTACTGTTCTCAGTAACGTGGTGTGTGAACAATATAAAATGTCAGGAATATGGTAATTGTCTTATGATTCTGCCTGTGCTACACTGTCCATATGATATCAGTGACAAAAGATAAGTGTTCCGTTCTCACTGAAAATATCCGGATAAAGGAGGAGGTAAGTATGTTTTTTTGAAAGAAAAAGAAGTGAATACAGGACGGCAGAGGGAGCTTGATCTGGTAAAGGGTTTCCTGTTGATCATGATAGTATTTATACATTCATTTCAGACAATAGGCGGTGTCGCAGCGGCCGAATCGAATGTACATAAGATTCTGTTTGCGCTCTTCATGCCGACAGGTGCCTGTCTGTATCTGTTTACCATGGGATTCGGAAGTGCTTTCACACGCCATTCCCAGCCCAAAGATATGGTTAAAAACGGCATAAAGCTGTTATTCTATCAGGGATTAAGCAATTTATGCTATGCAGCTGTAATGACAATCAGTTTTAATATAAGAAATTCCATTACAAGTGAAACTGCAGGCAGCAGAGAATTATATGACGCAAATCTTTATTCCATGCTTACATTCGTAAATATATTCTTTATAGCCGGTATGTGCTATCTGGTGCTTGCGGTCTACAGGAAATTAAAAGTAAGCTTAAGGGGATATGTCATAAGTGCTGTAATAGTCGGAATCGTATCACCATTTACAAAGCTGCTGGTTTCTGATAATCCGGCACTTAACTGGATCCTGGACATGACTTCGGTGGAAAAGGTGAAACCAGCTTCTGCTTCTTCCCGTATTTGAGTTATGTATTTCTTGGATATGTTTTTGGAAAAGTGCTCAGAAGAATCCCTGAAGATGAAAAGGAAACTTTTATAAAGAAAGCGGGATCATATGTGGGATTACTGCGGCGGTATGGTTTATATGCTGCATTGTACTACATCCGGGCATTGAAGGATTCTTTAATTATATGATCGAACAATACAGAATCCCGGGGCTTGCAAAGGTACTCGGAAGTTTCTGCAGTATCATATTTGTGTTTGCAGCTGCATTTCGTATCATGCCAATGATGGAAAAATGGAAATTCGGATATAATAAACTGTGTTATTACTCAAAACAGATTTCAAAGATGTATGCCGTACATATCGGAGTTTACTGGACACTTGCCGGTTTTGCTGCTTTTTACGAATTGGGGTAAAAGAATGCCTGATATTGTCAGTGGCAGCACTGATCGTGACTGATCTTCTTGTACATGGATACATCATAATTACAGATAAAATAAAAAACAGAAAATAGCAGAATGCTTTTTATCTGCATAAAAAAACAGACCACATTTTATGATCTTTGTTTCATAATGTGGTCTGCCTGTTTCATGCGTTCTTTTTATTGAGCCTGGAAATAATATCCAACGCCCCATTTGGTGTGTACATACTTCGGTTCACTTGGATTGGTTTCAATCTTCTCACGGAGACGGCGGATATGTACATCCACAGTACGCACATCACCCGGATACTCATATCCCCATACAATGTTCAGCAGGTTCTCACGACTGTAAACCTTATTCGGATTAAATACCAGAAGCTCCAGTACATCAAATTCCTTTGCTGTCAGATTAATCTCTTTACCTGCAATAAATACACGTCTGCCTTCACAGTCCATACGAAGATCGCCCACCTGAATGCTCTTTGCCTTTTCTTTCTCCTCGTGGTCGCTTCCCGCACGGCGCATGATCGCTTTGATACGTGCCTTAACTTCCAGGATATTGAACGGTTTGGTGATATAATCATCCGCACCATATTCAAGACCAAGGATCTTATCCATATCCTCGCCCTTAGCTGTCAGCATCACGATCGGCACATTGGAAAATTCGCGGATCTGCTGGCATACTTCCAGCCCGTCCATCTTCGGCAGCATCAGATCCAGAAGGATAATATCATATTTTTTATCTTTTGCTTTCTCTACTGCCTCTTCTCCATCATAAGCGCAGTCTACCTCCATACCATCCTGTTCCAGACTAAAACGGATTCCTTTTACGATCAGTTTCTCATCATCTACTACCAAAACTTCCTGCTCATTCGGTTCTCCTTATCCTACTACTATCTCATCTTTTATCTTTGCAAAAGTACCTTCTTTGATACCCTGTACATTCATAATATCCTCTATCGCAGCAAATGGCCCGTTCTCTTCTCTGTAGGCAATGATCGCCTGCGCACGTGTTGCACCGATCCCCGTCAGCGTAGTAAGCTGAGCTTCATCTGCTGTATTTATGTTGATCCTGTTATCCTGCTGAACCTGAGCGGTCATCTCCGTGTTCTGTCCTGTCCCGGCACTTCCATTCATCTGTCCATCTGATGCCCCGGACATCTCTGCCGGATCCAGTCCCTGCCGCTCCATCTCTTCCTGTGTGAGAATATAAAGCTGCTGTCCGTCTGTCAGAACTCCTGCACGGTTTACACAGGTTAGAGCTGCCTCGGGAAGATATCCTCCCGCCGCCTCAATCGCCTGAAACACCCGGCTCCCGGCTGCCAGCTGAAAAACTCCCGGATTCGCAACTGCTCCGCAGACATCAACATAGATCATCGCCTGCTGCATTTCCTTATCAGAAACTGCTTCTGACCCATTATCTATATCAGCATCTGAAGTATGTTTCCCGGAATCACTTCCTGTCCCATTACCTGCATCTGAACCATCTGATTCTGCCTGTTTTTCCGGGACTCTGCAGAACTGCCATCATCATTCTGTCGGTCATCTGTATTCTTTCTTCGACTTCTGTCTGATGTTTTCTCTTCTGATGACTCCGCATCCACCTCTGCCTTTGCTTCCTGCAATCCATCTATCAGAAACTGTGCCTCTCTGCTCTTACATCCTGTCAGTCCTGTAAGAAACAAAGTTCCACATAATATCAGTGTCACAGTATAACAACACCTGTTTTTTATTTTTGTCATAAGGGTCCTCCTCTTATTTCTCAGAGTAAGAGTCCCCCTGTCCATAATGCCACCCTTATTGTAACGAAATCTTAATGATTTTACAATAGTAAACTCTTATTTTTGCCACTTAAATATAACAATTCCGGAATTGCAATCAGCAATCCAAGGATTTTGCGCCATTCAAAGGGTTCTTTATCTACCCCAAACAATCCAAATAATTCAATTACATAAGCAACTGCCAGCTGCGAAATGACGATCAGCATTGCCGCCCTGGCAGGTCCAAGAGCTCCCATGCTCTGGATTACTGTAATTGTAATAAACGCTCCGATCACACCACCAAGGAGTGTATATTTATTGTCCACCTGCCAGAGCGCAGCCACACTTTCCCGTCCTGTGAAAAGCCAGGCAAGAACACAGACTGCAAAAGCCGACAGCTGCACCCAGCCGGTTGATACCCAGAGACTGGTCTGCTTTGTCACCTCCGTGTTAAAAACACCCTGAATACTCATCAGCGCCCCTGAAATCAATGCCACTATAAATCCCCACATAAATCTGCCCTCCTGAATAATATGATCATTCTGCTTACTCCGGTAATCATTCCTGTACCGAAAAGAGGCACCGCCTTTTAGCAGTACCTCTTGTTTTCTTTAGTATTAGTCTATTCAGTTACGAAAAAATCATACAGCAAATTTCTTCATTGTGGAGTATGGACTGTAAACTCTGGATTTATCCTTGGAGGTCTTATTCCAGAAACGTACTGTCACATACCAGGTGCCTTTTGACAGATATCTGAAAGATGCCTGTGGCTTGCCGGTTGAGGAAACTGTCTGGCTGAATTTGCCAGTCTGGAGCATATTTGATTTCTTACTGATCACGAGGTCATAACCCTGAGCCCCTGCACATCCTTTGGAAAGTTTGACAGTAACCTTGTTTCTGTCAATGGAATAGCTGGAAATCTTTGTGTTGGCAGGACGCAGGTATGCACCATTTTCATCTGTGACGCTTCCGTCCGTGTGAATGACTCTGCCATTGAGAGATTCTGTACCAAATGCTTTTGATGATTATAACTTTTGATATATTTAGTGTACCAAATTATATTTACAACGTATAAGTTCCATATCAAAATGTACTGCAATGTAGTTATTCAAATCTGATCATGCACCCAGAACAGCAGATATCTTAATTTCTTTTTCCGTTTCACTGAGGTCAAAATCGCCGCCATCTTCCACAGTCATGTGTACCTCATACAGTACATCTTCTGTCAGCGTATCCGGTGTTTCACCATCTTCTGTCTGGATATGCCATTTCTCTGTCGGAACTTCCTTCAAGGTACCATCTGTACCATATGCATACATCTTCAAAGAACCTGTTTCCCCTGAGATTCCTTTCATACGTATTGCAACGGTCGTATTCGGATGTACATTCTCAACTGTGATCGTGTTCAGCCATCCTTCCACATCTCCCTGTCCACCGTCTGCCGCAAATTTCTCCTGACTTAACACATTGCGCATTGCCTGATCCAGATCCACCTTGCGGTAAGGCATTTCCGGCAGATATACAAACCTGTCCTGAAGTCTCAGAAGTTCCAGATAACCGGTCGGACAGTAAAGTGAATTTCCGCTATTCCCGGCATACATACCGATAGCCATGTTATTGTATCCCGGTTTGTCAGAAATATCCATGGTAAATACAGTCTCGCCTGTCTCAAAATCAAGCATGATATACTGCCACATACCAGTTTCCAGATTCTGTACATATCCGTAAATACATCCTGTTGCAGTGGACAGCTTCATCATGGAAGTGTCAGACAGATCACTTCTGCACCAGATACTCTTCATCTCATATCCGTCCTCCGTCTTAACTGTATCCACACGTTCTATACCCGGCGCGATCATTTTATTGCCCTGTCTCAGCCAGCCCACATCATAAATATTCTCATAGCTTTGTATTGAGGAATCATTATCTGCTTCTCCAAGCTTCGCACTTCCTGCACCAAACCAGTTACATACGATCGTGCTTACTGTTCCCTCTCCATCATCATATACAATTGCAGAATTTTCCACAGACACCTGTGTACCTTCCGGAAGCTCATCTATAACAGGCATACTCGCAACCTGTTCTCCTGTTTTCATATCCACCGCAATAAGATTTACCGGATCCTGATTATCTGTAAACATAACCAGATCGTTGGTCAGAGACGGGGAACATCCACCTCCCCATGCAAGACCGCCACCTGTCGTCTCATCACCTTCTTTGCTTTCCTTGGCACCCACACTTTTATAGGAAGTTTCCCAGACTTTTTTCACACCATTATCCGCCTGGAGCAGATAACACTTCAGATTTGTCAGAATTACCGCACCCTCCTTAGATGCCGCAATACCATTCTCTGCACCCTCTCCCGGTTCCAATTCATATACAAACACTGCATCTGACAGATCTACATCTTCTCCATTCAAGATCTTATCGATAGCTGTACGGGAAACATATCCAAAGGTTCCCTGCTGTTTTCTGTCAGGATAAATGCGGAAGCCTCCTGTTGCAAACCAGAGATTTCCCTCATAATCAAAAACTACAGATAACAGATTCTGATCCAGTGTTTTTCCAAGTGCAGCCTCTGCTGCCGCTTTAATATCAATATCCAGCACTTTCTCAAATTCCGGAAGTACATTTCCCTCCTCATCTGTAGCCTTAAGCATAAGTACCCGATTATCGTTCGTCGGACACACAATGCGATTGCTCTCATCTACAAAAGAATATGAACTCTGTATCAGATAGCTTCCATTGTCATGCTGTTTTGGTGAAAAATAGCCCAAAGTCTGTGCCTCATCTGCATTAATATCACGGATCGCCAGGCCACCCAGAAGCGGAACCACAGAATGTCCATAGGAATCAAAAAAGACTGCCGGCGAAGCATTGGGATTAACTTTTCATAAGAAACATTGATCTCAGAATAAATATCAACAGGCAATACCTCATCTGTTGAATCTGTATTATAGCAGTCATGATGAATATTAGAATCACTGGCTGCATATATGGATTCACATCCATAGCCTTCGGTGTAAGTGCCTTGACCGGAAGTTCTGATGCCTCTTCCGCATGAACAATACTAATTGTATAATCAGATGAAGCTGTTACCATAAACGCTGCCATCGCAAGAATTAAAACTCTTTTCTTCATATCATTTCCTCCTGAATCATAATAATATTCCTGTTACATTGCCTTACTGTGTTTCAGCCAGACAGAAAAACCTTCTCTTATCTTCTGCTCGTCCACAGGTTCCATAAAAAAATACTCAACCCGCAATCTGAAAGCATGAAGCGAAAAATCAAGGTCACTGCACCAAATGACACCACATCCCGGATATAAGGAGCGGAGATGTTCTGCTGCATTCAGTCCGGACACTCCGGGCAGTGCAAGAAGCACTACAGCCGGCACAGTTTTCTGTATCTGTTCAAAAAAGCTTTCCTGGTTCTGATAGAGTTCAACCAATGGAAAGATACTTCTCTCAGTACAGTAATCAATAATATATTTTGCATAATCCTGTCCTTCTTTTTCATTGACAGCCAACACAGCAATACAGTACACCAAACCCCTCCTTTTTTCTGTTAAACTCTTTCCTGTACCTGTTAAGCACATTATAAGAAAGCAGAAATTTATTTCAATGATTCTGTCACGAAAGGAATAAAAATAGCACGAATTGTAAATCAGCCACCTGTTTTTGTGATATACTGTTTCCAGAACGTACCATTACCGATACAAAATAAAAAGGAAGATTTACTATGCGAATTGCAATTGTTGATGATATTTCAGAAGAACGGACACTGCTGCGCAACAGACTGAACTCTCAGTTTTCCAGGCGCAATGTCCATGTAGATATATTTGAATATGAGAATGGAGAGACTTTCCTCTCTGCAGCGAAGGATTGCCCTTTCACTGTAGTGTTTCTGGATATTTATATGAATGGATCTAACGGAATTGATACAGCAAAAGAACTTCGCAGATCAGATACTGACTGTCTGCTGATCTTTACAACAACTTCTACCGACCATGCATTAGAGGGATTCCAGGTCCGGGCTCTCCACTATCTTGTAAAGCCCTACAGTGAAAATGATATTTCCGCACTGGCAGATGAAATCCTTTCCCGCATCCCGGATTCCGGGAAATACATAGATGTAAAGGTGAACGGCAGTAATATTCAGATTCCCTTCCGGAAAATAATCTACGCAGAGCATTTTTCCCATATGATCACATTCACACTGCCGGTGAAAGGGAACTGGTCACCCGTCAGTCCTTTGATTCCTTCATAACCTCCCTGAAAATGGACTCACGTTTCTATCAGTGTAACCGTGGCGTTGTGATCAATCTGGAGCATGCAGTTGATTTTGACGGAACAGGCTTTCGCCTTGATAACGGAAGTAATATCCCGGTGAGCAGGAAGCTTCTCAAAAACGCCAGACAGACATTTATGGAATTTCTGTTCCAAAGGAGGTCCTGAAATGACTGACATACTTCGCCCTGTACTTGAACTTTCCGTAATCATTCCCGGCATACTGCTGGCATATCTGCCTGTAAAAAGCTATCTGAGACAGACATCGCTTAAGCTGACAGCATGGCTTCTTCCTCTTCTTCTGGGAATCTGTATTTTGGGAGGAGCGGTTTGCTGTGCCCTGCAAATTCCGACCAGATGGTTCCTGTTTCCTCTGCTGCCTGTCATTATGCTCATTTACCATAAAACATTAAAAATCTCTGTCTGGAAATCCGTCAGTATTTTTCTGGCAGTCTTCGCAATTTTTACATGTGTCAAAAGTCTGTCCCGGGCAGTTAATGCACTTATGACTGCTGACCTGCATATTACAGAAAACGAACTGTGGTTGCACACTGGTGCCGGAATTTTTTATAACGTCATCTGCCTGCTGTTTGTTCTGGCAGCCTGGTATCCTGCCTGCCACTGTGTACAGACAATGGTCACAGACGAGAACTTTGCCCAGACCTGGTATGTATTCTGGATCCTTCCGGTAATCTTCATCGGAGTGAATCTTTTTATGATTCCCAAACACCGCAGCACTTTATATACCGGGCGTATTCTGCAGTGTTATATTGTTTTCAGTCTTGTACTGCTCATAATCCTGCTTCTGTTCTATGTCCTGTTTCTTATGATGGCAGTCAGCCTGAACAGAAATGCCAGACTTCAGCAGGAGAACCATTTTCTTTCCCTTCAACAGGAAAGATACGAGAATCTCTGCATGGCCATTGAAGAAGCAAGGCAGGCACGTCACGATATCCGCCATCATTTTGTCCGTCTGTCCACTCTGGCAGAACAGGGTGACATAGAAAAAATTAAAGAATATCTCTCTGCTGCAACCGGCAAAATCTCTGACTATAACCTGCATTTCTGTGAAAATCAGGCTGTTGACAGTGTTTTCGGATATTATTCCACCATTGCAGAAAGAGAAAACATTCCTTTTCATGCACTGATTTCCCTGCCTGCTGATCTTTCCATAGACGAGATTAATCTGTGCCTTGTGTTTTCCAATCTGCTGGAAAATGCCATCCAGCAAGTGTAAAAACAGCGCCCGCCCGCAGAAAGATTAATGTGGAAGTTTATCCCCACCATAATCATCTGCTTCTGATCCATGTGGAGAACACCTTCGATGGCAAAATACAGCAAAAAAACAATATTTCCAATCCTCCAAACGCTCTGGAAACGGCATAGGAATCGAATCTGTCCGCCACATTATCGACAAAAACGGCGGTGCCTGTAACTTTACCTATAAAGATGGTATTTTCTCTGCAAAATAATGCTCCGGATATAATCAGTTACTGATTATACCCGGAGCATTTTGTAAAAACACTCAGATTCATGCCAAACAGATAAAATCATCCGTTTCGCTACTTGCTTGATTCACTAAAATTATTCCATACACTCATCCAGAATTGCAGCCATCTTGTCGATGTGTTCTTTTGTGATCACAAGCGGAGGTACGATTCTCAGTACATCACTGCCTGCAGAGATCACCAACAGTCCTTTTGCCAGCGCAGCCTTTACAACTTCACCAACCGGGCGGCCCTGGATCACGATTCCCTGCATGAAGCCCATGCCTCGTCTTGTTGCAGCGCATTCATGTTTTGCAACAATTTCATCCAGTTTCTGTTCCAGATATGGAGTCATTTCCTGTACATGTTCAATGATCTTATCATTCTCATAAATGTCAAATACCTTGCTGACTGCGGCACATACAAATGGGTTTCCACCGTAAGTTGTACCATGATCACCTGGCTCCAGAGAAGCTTTGGCAGCTTTTTCGCTCAGTACAAACGCACCTACCGGCACACCACATCCAAGAGCCTTGCACTTGTCATAATATCCGGCTGTACACCGTATGCCTGCCATGCAAAATAATGTCCGGTTCTTCCCATACCGCACTGGATCTCATCGAAGATCAGCATAATATCTTTCTCATCACAGATCTGACGCAGACCTTCCAGAAATTCCTTCTTCGCCGGATAGATACCACCCTCACCCTGAACAACCTCAGTGATAATTGCGCAGGTCTTATCTGTGATCTGAGCCTTTACGCTCTCAAGGTCATTAAAATCCGCAAACTTCACACCACCCATCAGAGGCTCAAAGGCTCTCTGTAATGAGCAGTTCCTGTCACGGAAAGTGCTCCGATACTTCTTCCATGGAAGGAATGGTTCATGGCAATGATCTCATGATCTGCATGTCCGTCACGTACATATGCATATTTCTTAGC
>ENA-OQDF01000166-OQDF01000166.1-human-gut-metagenome-genome-assembly--contig:-NODE-166-length-24505-cov-2.035852_pt1 | contig 24505 bp, 22 predicted proteins | sample MGYA00242769_ERZ504597 | MGnify/ENA primary metagenome ERZ504597 (study PRJEB26092, sample SAMD00036305) | human gut metagenome | host: Homo sapiens | study: EMG produced TPA metagenomics assembly of...
ATCGAGGCCAGCATGCAACACAAGAACTTATCCAAAGCCCGCTCTTTCGGGGGAGATATATCGCTCACCTATCAAATCCTATCTTCCTTGGCTATTGGTGGAGGCTATAGCTATACGGATGCCAAAGCGCAATATACGGATGATCCAGCCGACCCGAATTATATGCTCTACACCCCGATCAACGGAACCTCATTCCATAATGCCAATTGGAAACTAGCATGGAACCATGCGTGGAAAAAGTATAAATTGGATGTCACCTTGTTCGGCCGATACCAATCCACCCGCTTTTATATCACGGACGGTGATGGAAAAAGTTATCAGCTATGGCGATTGAATACCCGTCATAACGTATTGAAAAAGAAAAAATGGAACCTAGATATCAATGTCGGTATCGATAATATCTTCGATTATGTGGATCGTACCCCGTTCGGACGCCATCGTGGAACTACGTCTCCCGGACGGACTTGGTACGCCTCCTTTATCGTGAAATTTCAGAATAAACATAAACTATAAACAATCTTAAAAGTTAAATGCGATGAACAAATTTAAGTACCTTTTGCTTGCGGCGAGTCTATTTGCCTCAAGCGCAGTTTTTACCTCCTGTGATGATGGAGACGACGACAATACCGCAAACCCGGCGGAAGAAGTCGTAAAGGCAAGTAAGAAACATGACACGGCGATCTTGTTGTGTACATTCGGTAGCACATTCAAAGAGTCTATCAAGACTTACGACGCAACATTGGCCGATTTCCAGAACGCATTTCCCGACGCGGACATCTATTTGTCATTTACCTCCCGTACTTGCGTGAATCGTGTAGAGGCAGAGACCGGTATCGCACGTTATCAACCGGACCTTTGGTTACAAGCTCTAGGAAATGCCGGTTACAAGAAGGTAGCGGTACAGTCCTTACACATCATCCCGGGTGAGGAATACCTAAGCTTGATGAATACGGACGTGAAGAAGAAATTCATGATCGAGTCTTTCCCGAGTGTTCAAGTCGTAAAAAGCCCTTGTTTGGTATACGACGAGGATGATGTGGAAGCCGTAGCGAAAGTCCTATACAGCCACTACAGTGATAAATTGGCTGATAACAAGAACATCCTTTTATTAATGGGACATGGTAACCCGGATAAAAACTATAACGCAAATACGAAATACACGGAAACAGAAGAGGCTATGCAAGCCTTGGCCGCTAACAAGAATGTATTCGTAGGTACGTTGATTACGGAGATATGTTGTTCTGCCGGAAGAAGGCGAACCAAATGAGGAATGTGTCTATTCCAAACTTACCAAATACTGCGAGGATCACAACTTAAAACCGGAAGAGATCACGATCTCCTTAGCTCCGTTCATGTCTATTGCCGGAGACCATGCGCATAATGACCTTTGGGGTATCGAGGAGGGTGATGATTTCAGCGCTGCCGCTCCTAACGCCGACGCTTGCTGGAGACTAAAACTTTGAAGATGGGCTTCAAGATTGACACGAAAGAAAGCCATAACGGAAGTTTAGAGAACTGTAAGATCATAGGCTTAGGCGATTACGACGCTGTTCGTCAGATCTGGGTGAACCATCTAAAAGCATTATATAATGATGCGGAGGCTTGGGAAACCGGAGAAGACTACCAGTAAATAATTGAGAATTGAGAATTGAAAATTGGTTCAGTAAGTACTCACTAATTTTCAATTCTCAATTGTTCAGTGTGTATATAATTTCTTTCGATCAAAATCGTCGCCCGTTTATATTTCATGGCGAAACGGATGTGATCGATAAATAAAGACCGGATCGCCGGATTCTCACCTAGAGGCTTTAAATAAATATCCACATCGAAACCCTGTTGACGTAGCCCTTTCTGCCAGAAATCCGTAACCGTATTTTCCGTACCTCGAATCAGTACGAACATAAAAGGAATCAACTGCACACGCTTATGACCGGCTTGGCGCATTTGCTCACCTACATCCTCGATCGCAGGGAAACCCTCACGGGTTCCGGTATAATAATCTTTCATTCCTTTGGTCTGGAACATATACCCCAATTTCGCGTAAGCCGAGTTACTGGCATGATAAGTTCCGTGCGCCACCAATAACTTAGCCCCATTTTTAGTCACTCCAGAAGGTGAGGAAACCGCTTTCATCACCGCCTCATAATCGGTATCATCATATAACAAGGGATTACCTACACGCAAATCCTTAAACAAACCTTTTCGCTGTTCCGCCTCTTTGCGGATCGCTTCCATCTCCACACCCTCTATAATGATAGTCGGTTGGATAATTACATGGGTAAACCCTTGATCACGCAACTCCACCAAGGCGTCCGCCGGCAACTGAACCCAAACACCTTGCGCCCTCAACCGACTCACTACGCTACGGGCGCTATAAGCCTGCCGAACTTCCACGTCTGGGAAAGCCTCCTTGACACGCTTGTTCATCACATCAAGTACTTGGGTACGAGCTTCCGGGTAAGCACTCCCGAAATGTACCATCAAGATCGCTAACTTACTCCCTTTTCCATGCTCTCCCGGATATCGGAAGCGTAAAACTCCCGCCCGGGTTTCGCCCATAATGAACAGGCGAACCCAAGCAGGAGTGAACAAACAAACATGGATCGTAAAAATCCCCTATACATTATTATATTAGTTGATAGTTGACATGTGACAGTTTACTGCTTGAAACGGACCAGAAGGCTGACGTAATAGGTACGGCCCGGGGTCAATGTAGCGTAATTGTAATTAAAGGGGCGATCGTCTACATAATCAAAAAGGTTCTCGATACCTACTCCCGGTTCCAACAAGAAATCGCCGGCTCTAAACGTATGGCTCGTATTGAGATTCCACAAGGAATATTTCGGCGCATATCCATAAGAAGTAGAATAACGTTCCCCTTGGATACGTCCGTTAAATTCACGTTCAGCTTATACTTATTCCAAGTATGAGACCACATAGCCGCTACCGTACCACTATGCTTAACGGTCTTATCCAAAGCTCATCCTCATATACGTTTTTTCCATCCATGAAACTATAGCCACCATTCAAGGTAAAGCCCGCTCCCAGATAACTATTGAAGGCCACGTTAATACCTTTGATCTTCGCTTTATCGATATTCGCACGCATCTGTATCTCATCATAATCCGTACCATGGGCGGTGTTATAAGCATCCCGTTCCGCCGTATCCAATATCTTATAGTTAATCAAGCTACGTACGTTATTCATAAAAGCAGACACGGACAAAGAGAAAAACCTCATCGTATATTCAGCGCTCAACGTGAAATTGTCGCTCTTCTCCGGGTCCAGATCCGGATTACCGATCGTAAGGCGAGTCGCTCCGGACGCTTCTTCTCCGATTCCGTATACAACTCTTTCAATTCAGGTGTACGGAAACCAGCCGCATACGATCCGCGGAAATTAAAACCGCCTACCTTATACAGCAAAGCCACGTTAGGAGTCGCATAACTCTTAAAATTCTCATGGTAAATATAGCGCAAACCCGCGTATGCTTGGAAATGCTCATTGATATTGATCTCGTCTTGCGCATAAAATGCGGTCGTGTACATACTTTACCCGTTATGTTATCCGTCTCACTGCTCAGTAACTCTTTAATGAACTCCGCACCAGCCGAAAGCTTATTATACTTGCCCAAACGAAAGATTCCCTTGACATTCAAGTTATGGTAATGAATCCGTTTCGTCATATCACTCTCTCCGCTTTTCTTTCCATCAAAGAAATCCTTATACGTACTATGATTGTCCGACAGATAATCAGCGTTCAAATAAGAGTTCTTATTAATCATGTATTGAGCGCCCGCCCCATAAGTGAACGTCTCTCTTCTCATATCATAGTTGGTCGTATTCACTTTATCCATCGGCATCGGACGATCGCTGGAACGTCCGAAGAAAGTACCACGCACATAAAAAGACAAACGATCCGTAGCGTCGTACGTGAAACGTTGGTTGATCACGTTCCGGTGAAATCCCTCGGAAGCTTGCTTATTGGTAGGAACCAACTCGCCTTTACTCTCCGTATAGGGATTTAATTGCCAACCATCGGCCCGTTGATATTGATAAGAAGTATATGAACCGAACTTCCCTACATTCACGTCCGCGTTGACCGACTGCAAGAATTGGTTCTTGCTACCATAACGGCTATTGCTCGTCACGTTCACCTTATTGCGGGAATCATCCGTGATGATATTGATAACGCCGGCGATCGCGTCGCTACCATACAAAGCGGAAGCGGCCCCGTTCAAGATCTCTACCCGCTTTACGTTAGACATATCGATACGGGAATAGGTATCATCGCCGGCCAAACGCTTACCGTTTTCCAAGATAACCACGTATTTCTCCGTCAATCCGTTCATATTCATCGTAGCCCCCTGTCCGTTTTCCATAAATACGATACTCGGATTCAGCTTGGTCATCGCATCTTGGAAATTGGTTACGCTCGCCTCTTTCAAGTCTTTTCCCGTAAGCACTTTCACGGGAATAGGGGAATTACTCATGCGGCGATGCGAACCGGTACCGGTTACCACCACTTGATCGATATTCACATACTTTTCTTTCAACTTAATAACGACATCTTTTTCCGAGTGATCCGTTTGATACACGCCCTGTTCATAGCCAAGGTAAGTCACACGAATACGATGGTTGCCATCCGGAAGGTTCAGCTCAAATTTTCCGCCCGCATCCGTAGTTGTACCATTTAATGATTCCGACACACGGATATTCGCACCCGGGATCGGCTCATTACTTTCATCCACGACTTTACCCTGTAAACGCACCTGCGCAAGTGATACGTTTATCACACAGCTTACAGCTAAAGCCGCGCACAAACACTTTCTTCTCATAAACGATTTGTTATTATGTATATTTCCGCTTTCCTGACCCCGAGAAAAACAGCAATAAAAACGCTTGGCAGGTTTCCTGACTTACCTCGTAGAAAACGACCTTCCCGTCTTTTACAGACAGTGGTATGAGAAATGTTTTCTACTTTACAAAAGCTTACAGTAGCGGGCACTGCTCCGGATTCACACCGGATTCCCTCTTTATGACGAAACCGGATGGTTTTACGTCATCACCAAAACGGGGGCAAAAGTATGAATTATTTTATATAAACAAAAATATATCCCGGCTTATGTTCTTTAAAAGCTTTACAAAGAGAAGCTTATAACACATCACATCACCAAAAAAGGAAAACAAAAGCAATCATACAAGACACAAAGTTTTCCAAAACTTTTTACAATACACTACAAATTAACACCTTAACATAATTTAATCAGCAAAAGTTTTCCAAAAAAGAAAATCATATGGAGTAATAAGATACCTTTGCACGCATAATCAATCACAAATTAATCGACATCATGATACAGACAGTTGTTAAACGGGACGGGCGTATCGTTGGCTTCAACGAGGAGAAGATAGTAACCGCTATCCGTAAAGCCATGTTGCATACAGACAAGGGAGAAGATATGCAACTGATTCGCCAGATCACAGATCATATCTCATTCAAGGGAGAACCTCAAATGACCGTAGAGGCGATTCAAGATGCCGTGGAACTGGAATTGATGGCCAGTAGCCGGAAGGACGTAGCGCAGAAATATATCGCTTACCGAAATCAGCGAAGCGTAGCCCGCAAGGCGAAAACACGGGATATGTTCTTGGAGATTATCAATATCAAATCCAACGATATCACCCGTGAGAATGCGAATATGAACGCCGATACACCCGCCGGCATGATGATGAAATTCTCCAGCGAGACCACCAAACCGTTTGTCGATGACTATTTATTGAGCGAGGAGGTCAAGGAAGCCGTATCAAACAACTATCTCCATATTCATGATAAAGATTATTATCCGACTAAAAGCTTGACCTGCGTACAACACCCGTTGGATCGCATCCTAAAATACGGGTTCTCCGCCGGTCATGGCGAATCACGTCCGGCTAAACGAATCGAAACCGCTAGTATCCTTGGCTGTATCTCTCTAGAGACCGCCCAAAACGAGATGCATGGCGGACAGGCGATACCGGCGTTCGATTTCTACCTAGCACCTTACGTACGTAATAGCTTTATCGAGGAAGTAAAGACCTTAGAGGATTTATACGGGCAGGATTTCTCCCACTTATATAATAAGCCTATCGACGATTACCTGACACAGACCTTGGATGGATTAAGCGGTGATAGACGGGTTATACAACATGCCATCAACCGCACGGTAAGCCGTGTACACCAATCGATGGAGGCTTTTATCCATAATATGAACACAATCCATTCCCGTGGAGGCAACCAAGTGGTATTCAGCTCCATCAATTATGGAACCGACACCTCGGCGGAAGGTCGTTGCATCATCCGGGAGTTATTAAAAAGTACTTACAGAGGCGTAGGTAACGGCGAAACCGCTATCTTCCCGATCCAGATATGGAAAAGAAACGAGGCGTAAGTTATCTGCCGGAAGACCGCAACTACGATCTTTACCAATTGGCCTGCAAGGTCACCGCCCGTCGTTTCTTCCCGAACTTCTTGAATCTCGACGCAACCTTCAACCAAAGCGAGGATTGGAAAGCGGACGATCCTCAGCGCTATATCCACGAGGTAGCGACCATGGGATGCCGTACCCGTGTATTCGAGAATCGTTTCGGACCGAAGACTTCTATCGGACGAGGTAATCTCTCTTTCTCGACGATCAATATCGTGCGATTGGCTATCGAGTGCATGCAGGTGGAGAACAAGGAAGAGCGTATCGCCCTATTTTTCGCTAAACTGGATCATATGCTGGAACTTACGGCTCGTCAGTTGCATGAGCGTATGGAGTTCCAGAAAACCGCTTACGCGAAGCAATTCCCGTTGTTGATGTCTTCCTTGTGGTTAGGCTCGGAAAAATTGAAGCCTAACGATTCGATTGCCTCCGTTATCAACCAAGGCACCTTGTATCGGCTTTATCGGACTGGCCGAATGTCTGGTGGCCCTTACCGGTAAGCATCATGGCGAAGATGAGGATTCGCAAGCCTTAGGCATAAGGATCGTTACGTATATCCGGGATCGTGCCAACCAATTCTCTGAGCAATACCAACACAATTATAGCGTACTGGCAACTCCGGCAGAAGGCTTGTCCGGCAAGTTCACGGGAAAAGATCGTAAGCAGTTCGGATCGCTCCCCGGTATCACGGATCGGGATTATTATACGAACTCTAATCACGTCCCGGTATATTACAAGTGCAGCGCCCGTCATAAAGCCGAAGTGGAAGCTCCTTATCATGATTTGACTCGTGGCGGCCATATCTTTTACGTAGAGATGGATGGCGACGCTACCCATAACCCCGAAGCGATCATGCGTGTCGTGGATATGATGGATAAATACAATATCGGATACGGTTCCGTAAACCATAACCGTAACCGTTGTCTGGATTGTGGCTACGAGAACTCCACCCCGAATCTGGAAGCCTGCCCGAAATGCGGCAGCAAACACTTGGACAAACTTCAACGCATCACCGGTTACTTGGTAGGAACCACCGACCGTTGGAACAACGCCAAGCTATCCGAGCTGAACGACCGTGTCACCCACAACTAATTTTCAATTACCATGTTGTCCATCATAGATATCATCGAAGATACCACCGTAGACGGTCCGGGATTCCGGACCGCCATCTATGCGGCGGGTTGCCCGAACAAATGCCCGGGTTGCCACAACCCCGAATCATGGGACATCCATAAAGGGAAGAAAGTAAGAACGGAAGAGATCGTGGAGAAAGTGCTGGCTGACGAATTCGCCAACGTCACCTTCAGTGGAGGAGATCCCATGTTCCAACCGGAAGGCTTCACCGAGGTAGCCAAGGCGATCAAGCAAAAAGCCAAAAGACGATCTGGTGCTACACGGGATATAAATTCGAGGACCTGATAAAGAACCCGGCACAAGCCGCCTTATTATCCTATATCGACGTATTGGTAGATGGCCGCTACAAACAAACCCTTCGGATGAGAGCCTTTTATTCCGGGGAAGCAGCAACCAACGGTTAATTGACGTACAAGCTTCTTTAAATAAAAAGGAAATCGTAACATACAAGTACAACCCTTTCATTTAAGGAAATTCTCCAATTATAGCCCGGATATTAACAAGATTTCATACCTTTGTCCCGAATTGGTTCCGTTTCACCCAACCGGGGTTACGGATTAAAAGGGAATCAGGTGTAATTCCTGAACAGTCCCGTTGCTGTGAAGCTCTATTTCAAACATTCCGGAAACACTTTCGCCACTGGTATATAAGGATATATATCGGGAAGGCTTTCGGGATGGGAGTCAGTCAGAAGACCTGCCAGTTAGGGAGAAGTCGTTCGCGAGGACAGAGCGGCTTGGTACGAATCATTTTCTAAACAGGTTTTAAATAATGGTGTTATCCTTTGCTAGAAAGGGATACCTCGCTTGCGTATTATCGATGCTGGCGATAGGTATGTCCCATGGACAAAGCAAACTCGACTCTATCCAACACTTGGACGAAGTTACGGTCACGGCCCGGAGTTTCAGCTTTAAAGAGGTAATTCCTTCCCAAAAACTATCGGGGAAAGAATTACAAAATTTGAACAGTCACACGGTAGCGGATGCTTTACGCTACTTCTCGGGTGTCCAATTGAAAGACTATGGGGGCGTAGGAGGTATCAAGACAGTAAATATCCGAAGTATGGGAACGAACCACATGGGTGTTTTCTACGACGGCATCGAATTAAGCAACGCGCAAAACGGACAAGTAGACCTTGGAATGTATTCCTTAGACAATATCGAGGAGATTTCTTTATACAATGGCCAGAAGAGCGATATTTTCCAATCCGCAAAAGATTTCGGTGCGGCCGGTACGCTTTATCTGCGTTCTCGTCGTCCTCGTTTCGAAGATGGAAAAACAACGAATATCCGTGCCACGATGAAAGTCGGTTCTTTCGACGTTATCAACCCCTCGGCGCTGTTCGAATATAAGATATCAGAAAACATAGCCGCCTCTTTCAGCGCCGAATGGTTAAGCGGAAGCGGTAAATACAAATTTCGTTACCGCCGTATCAACCCTGCCGGAGAGATCGCTTACGATACGACCGCCGTCCGGGAAAACGGGGATATCAACGCCACCCGCCTAGAGCCGGATTGTATGGCAAGATGAGCGACGGTACTTGGAATCTTAAGTTCTACAACTACAATTCCGAACGAGGTATCCCGGGGGCTATCGTAAACAACGTATGGCGACGCGGCGAACGAGTATGGGATACGAACTCTTTCATGCAAGGCTCCTATATCAAAGAAATCAATAGTAAATTCAAGACACAGGTCAATGCGAAATACGCTTTCTACCGTACGCATTATGTGAACAACGACGACAAGCTGATTCATGTAGATAACCTGTATAAGCAACGGGAGATTTACCTATCTTCCGCTAATGTCTACTCCATCCTCTCGAACTGGGATGTCTCTGCTTCTTACGACTTGCAATGGAACAAGATGAACGCCGATATGTATGGATTCGTTTACCCGGAACGCTTCACCAACCTCCTTTCGGTCGCTACGGCGCTCCGGTTAGGAAAAGTAAAATTACAGGCCAGCGGACTGGCGACTTTTATCAACGACCGTGTAGAAGAAGGCCCCGCACCGAAAGCCCGGCAAATCCTTACACCCGCCGTATTCGCCTCCTACAAGCCGTTCGAGAAACAAGACTTAATGTACGCGCTTTCTATAAACGGATCTTCCGTATGCCTACCTTCAACGATTTGTATTACGCCGATATGGGAAACTCCAAATTAAACCCGGAATACGTAACCCAATATGATGCCGGCTTCGCTTACACGAAAACATGGGAGAACTATCTTTCTATCGCTTCAAGATACAGGCGGATGGTTATTACAACAAGGTGAAAGACAAGATCATCGCTTACCCCAAAGGCCAGCAGTTCCGTTGGACGATGCTGAATTTGGGTAAGGTAGAAATCAAAGGTATAGATGTCAGTACGGAAACGACCGTCAATCCGGTAAAAGATTTGTTCGTCACGCTACGCGTACAATACACCTATCAAAAGGCCCAAGACTTCACGGATCCCTCGGATACCTATTACGGAGATCAAATCCCTTATATCCCTTGGCATAGCGCTCCGCCATCGCACAAGCCTCTTTCAAGGGATGGAACCTCAACTATAGTTTCATATATGTGGGAGAGCGGTATAACCAGCAGGAAAATATCAAATACAATTATACGCAACCGTGGTACACCAGCGACATCTCCTTGTCGAAAGATTTGAAATTCAAATTCGGACTTATCAAGCTGCCGTAGAGGTAAACAACCTGTTAAGCCAAGACTACGACGTGATCCTGAATTATCCGATGCCGAAACGAAATTACAAAGTGTCTTTAACGATCGAGATATGAAAAGACATACATTATATATAATAGGTATCCTGATCGGTTGCGCTTTTTCATCCTGCCGTAAGATCGAGATCGTAGTTCCATCGGAATACGAGCTGGTCTCCGATGGTATCCACCCCGAGGCGAATCCTCAAGGGATGTATTTAGTGAACGAGGGGAATATGGGAAGCAATAAATGTACGCTGGATTATCTGGATTACGTGAACGGTTATTATATCCGTAACCTCTACTCGGAACGGAACCCAAACGTGGTCAAGGAGTTGGGCGATGTAGGCAATGATATCCAGATTTACGGAAGTAAGCTATATGTTGTAGTCAATTGTTCCCATAAAGTAGAAGTATTGGACGCCCGGACTTGTGAGCGGATCACGCAAATAGACATTCCTAACTGCCGGTACATCCGTTTTTACCGGGGAAACGCCTATGTAACCTCTTATGTCGGCCCCGTGCAAATCGACCCGAATGCTCCACAAGGAGCCGTATATCGGGTAGACACGACCAGCCTGAAAATAGACGCTAAAGTCATTGTCGCTACCAGCCGGATGAATTAGAGATTTGGGTGAATATATCTACGTAGCGAATTCCGGAGCTACCGTGCTCCGGAGTACGACAATACGGTTTCCGTCATCGAACTAAACCGTTTCAAGCAAGTCCAAAAGATTCCGGTAGGGATCAATCTGCACCGTATCCGTGCGGATAAATACGGTAAATTATGGGTAACTTCTCGGGGAGATTACGATACGGTACATTCCAACCTGTATGTACTGGAAAAGCGAAAAGGATATAATGAGATGGTGGTTACCGATACCCTGAATATCCCTTGCTCCAACCTTTGCATCAGCGGAGATTCCCTCTTCTATTACAGTACGGAATGGAACGTGAATACGCAGAGCAACACCATCTCGTACGGGATCATAGATGTCCGTACGAAAGAGGTGATCAGCACGAACTTTATCACCGACGGTAGCGAGAAAGACATCCGTATCCTTACGGGATCATGGTCCATCCCTATACAAAAGATATCTTCGTCACCGACGCCAAGAATTACGTATCCAGCGGAACCTCTATTGCTACGATAAGAACGGGATACGGAAATGGGGCGTACGTACCGGGGATATCCCGCCATATGGTTTCCTTTATAAATAGAACAGCGTTATGAGACAAGTTTTATATCTATTCATTTCAGGTTTCCTAGCATTTCTATCCTGTACCCAAGACAAGATACAGATGGTTAGCTTGGGTATCGATGATGTCTATTATCTGCCCCGCATGAAAACTTATCTACTCAGCCCGGCTTTTACCGGCGACGAGTATCGGTGGACACTTCACCGGAACGGGACGGACTCTCTCGTATCTACCGAACGTTCTTATATCTTCCTCGCAAAAGATACGGGCACCTATCAGATGACCTTCGAAATCATCGATAAGGAGACCCCCTATAAGCACGATTTTCGTTTCGAGGTGATGCAGGAGGAAATAGAATATAGCCCTTATTTATCCAAAGTGTACGACTTTTGTCCCGCACCGGGTCAGTTTGTCAATACGATGCCCGAATACGAGGAAGGCGATACGAAAGAAACCATACTGAAAAAGGTAGAGGAGAATATCTCCGGTACGAACGACGTGATGATCTCCCTCGGAGGATACGGAGGATATGTTATCTTCGGTTTCGATCATACGGTCATCAACGTCAAAGGGAAAAAGGACTTTATGATCCTCGGAAACTCTTTCTATTCCGACCTACCGGAGTATCAAGAGAAAAAGGGAGGCAGTTGCGAGCCCGGCATTGTCATGGTCTCTTTCGACACGAACCAGAACGGCTTACCGGACGACGAATGGTACGAGCTGGCCGGTAGCGAGTACTATAAACCGGAAACCGTCAAGAATTATCGTATTACCTATGATCGCCCGGATCCCGACAAGATTCCCGAGCCGGACATGAGCCAGCAATGGAGTGATGCCACCTATCTGTCGTGGAAGGATAACCAAGGCAATACCGGCTATTTGCCAAAAAACGTGTACCACACGCAGAGCTATTATCCGGAGTGGATCGAGGAGAGCACCTTGACTTTTACCGGAACCAGATTGAGGGATAACGCCACGGACGAAAGCGGTACAGGCAAATACTACGTGCTCTACTCCTATCCATGGGGATATGTAGATAACCACCCGAACGATTATCAAGATCTAAATAGCTTCGATATCGAATGGGCCGTAGATGCGGAAGGTAATAAAGTAGAATTACCCGGTATTGATTTTATCAAGGTGTACACGGCGGTAAACCAATATTGCGGTTGGATCGGGGAAACCTCGACAGAGATCATCCGTGCGCAGGATTTACACATCGCCCCCCCCTCCATCATCGTTCCAGATCCGGTAAGCGAGCAAATGAAATTACAATATGATCAAGCAATCCTAAAAATAAAAGGCTTATGAAAAAGACGATTACCTTATTTCTCTGTACGTTCGCCACGAGCGGCCTAATGGCCCAAGGCAACACCTCATGGATGGCCGCCGGCATAGATCCGGCCCAAATGAGGGATGTACCGTCACAATCTTCCATCCTGCGTTCTACGGATATGGATTACAGTCAGGGTACATTTATCGTAAACGAGGACTGGTACGGCCATCAGAACAGCACCGTCAATTTCCTCACCCATGATGGGGAATGGCACTATCGTGTCTTCCAGACCGAGAATCCGGGTCATGAGCTGGGATGTACCACGCAATTCGGTACCATCTATGGCGATAAATTCTACCTTGTCTCTAAGCAAGAGCGCGATCCCGGGGCAAAAATCACCGGAAGCCGATTTGCCGTATGCGATGCCAAGACCATGAAGGTGATCAAGGAGTTCAAATATATCGCCCAAAACGCCGAGGGTAAATCCATAGCCGATGGCCGCTCTTATCTTCCGGTAGACGAGCACAAAGGCTATATAGGAACCAGCAACGGTATCTGGATCTACGATAGCGATAAGATGACGATCGGCAAACAAATAGAAGGTTCCGGAAATCCGAACGCCGATGGATACGGTGAATTGTATTATGCCCAGATCGGAACCATGGTACGTGCCAACGACCTTGTCTTTGCCGTCCATCAACAATATGGTCTATTAATAATAGACCCGAAAACCGATAAAATTATCCGTACCATCGCCGCCCCGATCGAGAAAGAGACCGTAAAAGGGCAAGAGAAGGAGATTCAACGAGGCTTCGGCTCTATCGTTCAGTCCAAGGATGGTACACTTTGGATCAGCATGACCCAGAATACGGCCGGGGATGGTTCCGCCTTGGAATATATGCTAAACTTGAACCCCTATACCTTTAAGGTGGACACGGTAAAGATCCCGTTAAGCGAGACCATCGGTGTCGTTCCGAACTCTTGGTACGCATGGACCGCCGACGGTTTCTGCGCCAGTGCCAAAGAAAATAAGATTTACTGGAACGGACAACCGAAAGAAGGCAGTTGGTTCACGGGGTATCAAATCTGTGGGTATGATATTGACAAGAAGCAATTTTTCCAGCATAATCGACCTCCGAAAACAGGACTGGGATTGGCTGCTTGTACGGAACCGGAATTTCGCCTTAACCCAAAAACCGACGAGCTATACACCTTCTTGTATCATGAGTTCCAAGATCCTACGCACATGTTAGCTCGTATAAATAACAAAGGCGAAGTGGTACAAGAATATTCGATGATCGTCAACTATTGGTTCCCCGCTATCCCGGTTTTCCCGGATAACGCAGTACCTGTCGTTTCCTCCAGCTTCCCTTCTTCTATAAGTCTGACGGAAGACAAGCCTGTCTATAAACTTGCTCTAGGTAATATGGTTAGTGACGCAGACAATATGGATGCCGCCATCGTGAAATCAATCTCCTCCGTTACGCCCTCATCTCCTATCAGCGCAATTATTCGTAACGACTCATTAATTGTCAGTACTACTACCACGATCAATGAGGATCATAAGTCCACGATAACGATCCGCTTCAACTCCAATGGGAAGATCGTCACGAAAGACCTTCTTGTTAGCACGGGGAACCCTCCGACAAGCGTAGAAAAAGTCTCACGGCCAACACTTAATCTCTATCCCAATCCAGCGGTAAATACCATACAAATCAATATCGGCACAACCGCCACCGTAGAGATTTACACGACGAACGGTACTAGGGTCCAAAAACGGCGATCAATCCGGGTGAATTTATTGACGTAAGCCATTTATCCCAAGGTCTCTATTTCATCCGTGTGATCACTGGAGAAAAGACAGAGACCGTAAGGATGATTAAGAAATAAAAAAATTCCTTACCTTTGTGCCCGAATTGGTTTCGTAATGCCTATTCGGGCATACGGATTAAAAGGGAATCCGGTGAGAATCCGGAACAGTCCCGCTGCTGTGAAACTCCTTTAACATTCTAATACTACTTTCGCCACTGGCTCAAGGTAGTCGGGAAGGCATTAGGATGGGAGCTAGTCAGAAGACCTGCCATTCATTTAAGATTCATATCCTCGTGGGCTAGGATATAGAGTACAACATAAGAATTAAAAGAAATGATGACAGACAAGGAAGTATTGTTGTTACGGCGCAAATTGGATCTTTTGCTCCGTACGGGAAAATTATTGATGGAAAGTGCCGCTGACACGAATCGTATCGAGCGAAACATGAAACGAGTTGCCGCCTTTATGGGTATCCCCGAGGAGAAGTTGCATATCGATATCCGATGGACATGATCATGGTGAACGTAAGCGATGAGCGAAACTCCTTCTCTAAATTCCAGAAATGCGAGAAGCACGGTATTAACATGACGACAATCTCACAGGTAAGCAAGCTTTCTTGGCGGGCGATCGAACAAGATTATTCCTTGGATAAATATGAGGAAGAACTGGAGAAGATCGTTCACCAACCCCGGAATTATACCCCTTATATCGTAGCCATTGGAGCAGGATTTGCTTGCGGAGGATTCTGTAAATTATTCGGATGCGACTGGATGGCATTCCTATTCGCTTCCATTTGCGCTTTCGTCGGGTTTAGGGTACGAGCCCGCTGTGTCGAGGCCGGACTTAACGTATATATGAGTATCGCGGCGGCGGCTTTCGTATCCACCTGTTTGGCATACGCATCCTCTTTCTCAGGACTATCCGATACGCCTTATCATCCATTATTAGCCTGTGCCCTGTTTATCGTACCGGGTGTTCCCTTGATCAACTTCGTGGATGATATGCTGGACAATCATTTGCTGGTCGGTATTACCCGAGCCTCTAATACAGTCATGATGGTAGCCGCCATGACTTTCGGTATCGCATTCGCCATGCGGGTACTTGTCATGAACGATGTCGAGATCGATCATAAGTTCAGTGAATTGAGTATGGTTCCACATGATCCGTACTACATATACGCGATAGCGGCGGCAATTTCAGCCATGGGTTTCTCCATGATATTCAACATCCAACGTCGACTATTATGGGTAGTGGCCGTAGGAGGTATCATTGCGGTATGTACCCGTAACTTTGTGAACTTCGAATTAGGTTATGGTCCTGTGATCGGCTCGTTTATGGGAAGTTTCGTAGTCAGTGTATTGGCTGTGAAAGCGGTTCATTGGTGCCATGTTCCCAATCACGTATTGACGATTCCATCTGTCATTCCTATGATTCCGGGAGTACTCATGTATCGCTCATTACTGGCATTTATAAACCTGCATGGAGTAGTCGGTGAGGTCACAAACGCATTCTTCAACGGGATCAATTCCGCACTCATCATTCTTTGTATCTCACTCGGTGTAGCTGTCCCGAACATCTTCGCCCGTCGTTACATCGCCAAAGATCGCCAACGACATTTACAAGAGGAACTGGAAAAGCGCCGAGAAAGAGGGAAGTTCATTGAATGGTGAAAAAACTTTTCCATAAAGATTAGTCCGGGAAAACTGTCGCATAAGGATATGCCAAATTGTTTAATACGTTCAATATATTTAACATATTTCATTAAAAAAGTCCTATCAATACTATATTTTTGTGACGTTTTGGTGATAGATGTTGCATTCCGCAAGTCTATAAAAGGGAATTTCGGTTAGATTCCGGAACAGAGCCCGCTACTGTAAAACCCATAAGGAGGAAAGCTTCTTCATACCACTGTCTTTTTTAAAGATGGGAAGGTCGCTTTCTAGGTTAGTCAGGAAACCTGCCAGACAAAAATAAGGAATAGATTCTTCCGGGATTTTGGGGAATCATTGGATCGATTGCACTGGAGATGTAAACTGCGTAATTAATTTTTATACATTATGAGACATTTTTTATTTGTTCCTGCTAATTGTTTAGCGGGATTGTTTTGTCTGGCACCCGAATGATCGCTCAAAGTAGCCATCGGTGGGAAGTATCAGAGTCGTATCCGGTACGATCGTAGATGAGAATAACAAGGCGATGGCGAACATTGTCATTTACATCAAGGGTACTGATATACGAGTTATTTCAGATACGGACGGGTATTTCTCCTTACCACTCAAGGACACGAAGGACCACGTACTGATCACCAACAGTTACAACACCGTCTCGGCAATCCGAGATATTCCCGCGGGAGAAGGGAATTACGAGATGGATATCCAGTTATCTTACAAGCTACTAGGACTACCCGAGGTAGATATCGTCGGGGCGAAACCACAGAGTTATAACTCCGACATCGCTAATTCGGCTACCCGTATGGATATCCCCGTAATGGAAATACCCGGAACTGTAGGCGTAGCGACCCGGAAATTATTGGAAGACCAACAGGCTACCACCATGACCGAGGCCATAAGGAACCTAGGCGGCGTGAAAGGCGGACCTTCCGGTGAGGCTTCCAACATCAACGAGGTCTTCTCTTCCCGTGGTTTCTCCATGACGAACTCCCGTAACTATTTCAGGAACGGGGTACGATACCTAAGTTCTCGAACGACGCTCTATCCAGTATCGAGCGCATAGAGATCCTCAAGGCCCAGCATCTGTCCTTTATGGAGCGGTAGAGCCCGGAGGTATCATCAACTTTATCACCAAGCCGACCTTATATACGCCCCGGTATGGCGCAACGATCAGATACGGCAGTTACGACTATAAGCAAGCCTCTATCGACATTTCCGGCCCACTGAACGCCAAAAAGACCATCCGTTATCGCTTGAACGGAATGTATGAGGATGCCGATAAATTCAGGAAACCGCAAAACAGCAAACGATACGACATCACCCCAGTCATCGACATTGACTTAGGACGCAAGACCACCCTTAATATCGATGCCGATATCTTCCGGGATAAAAGGACACAGGATCCGGGCGTTTTGCATATCAACAATGAGGTGATAGATAACGGATTCAAGACATTCCTCGGCGAACCGTGGGCCTATGGCAAATTTACCAATAATAGCGTTGGTTTCCAGTTGACCCACCGTTTCAACCAGAACTGGTCATTCAGAAGTTCCGCCCGCCAATATTTCACGCATGAGGATCGTCTGTATTTCCAGATGAAAACCCCTCAGAAGGACAGCACGATTACCCGCCGTTTGGCACATTGGGACGCAAAAATCAATTATACCAATGTATTGGAGGAATTGAACGGCAGCTTCAAGACGGGCTTCATCCAGCATAAAGTAATAGCGGGCTTGGAATACGGATGGCTTACCAACCGAAGGAAAGTAAAAGGGAATATGTACACCCCGATTAGTTATGTTCATCCGGAATATTCCGAAAAACCAGTTGATTTCGAGATGGAACAGAGTACAGACTTACGTATCACCCAACGTACCTACGCGATCTATCTACAAGACCAAGTAGCTTTTCCGCTCAATGGAAGTTATTGCTTGGCGCCCGTGCAGACTGGGTGAACGATAAACAAGATAATTATATTAAGGATAAAAAAACGGATGAAAACAATTTTGCCATCTCGCCTCGTGTGGGTCTTGTTTATCTGCCCATGCCCGACTTGAGCTATATGCTACCTACAGTCAGTCTTTTGTCCCTCAATCCGGGCAAACGAAGGATGGCGAGGCATTCGACCCGATTACCTCTAAACAATGGGAAGCGGGAGTCAAGAAATCATTCTTCAACGATCGCTTGAGCACCAGTCTGGCTTTCTATACCTTGTCGAAGACCAACTTGCCGACGATAGACCGGAAGACGAGGAATATAAGATACTGATCGGCAAGCAGACCAGCAAAGGTATAGAGCTTTCGGTAAACGGAGAGATCACCCCCAGTTGGAGCGTAGCCTTCAATTACGCATATACGCATGCCGAGGTAACGAAAACGAACGACGAGACCTATCCCGTAGGTACGCAACTGGCCAATATCTCACCAAGCCAGTTCAACCTATGGACCTCCTACCTAATCCGTAAAGGCCCGGTTAAAGGCTTATCTTTCGGCGGTGGTTGGTACTTCCAAGGTAAATCCTACGGAAACATGGCACATACGATCGATCTGGACGCCTATCATCTGGTTGACTGTTTCGTGGCTTACAAGCGCAGTTTCTACAAGATCTCGGCGAACTTGAAAAACGTATTCAACCAAGAATATTATACCGGATCCCAAGGGAACTATCTTTTATTCCCCGGCTCGGCCAGGATGCTGATGGTTATGCTAGCGGTCAACTTCTAAAAAAGGCACAAGACATGTCGCATAATTCGATCATTAGAAAGATCATAGTAAAGTTACATTTATACACCGGACTCATATTAGGGCTAATAATAACCCTAATATGCCTCTCCGGCACAGCGATCGTGTACAAGCCGGAACTTGAAAAACTATCTGTCAAGGATATCGCTTTTGTCAAGCCAGCCTCCCGAACCGTGTCGCCGCAAACTTTGCTAGAGAACGTAAGGCACGAATATCCACAAGCTAAGATCAATAATATGGTCTTATACGGAGGCGAGGATTGCGCCTACAGTTTCCGTACTACATTCCCGGATGAGAAAGGCCGTATCCAGATCTATGTCAATCCCTATACAGGGGAAGTTACGGGAGTGGACAGATACCGGCATAAGGTTTTTCAATGGTTATACGACTTTCACGTGAACCTGCTATTGAAAAAGCAAGGAGCTACCATCGTCGCCTTATCGGGATTCCTGTTGATTTTCCTAACTCTATCCGGCTTTCTATTATTACCCAAGCGTCGTATCTTCTCCGTGAACCGAAAGATGGGCTTGAGAGCCAAGCTTTTCAAGTCACATTCCATCATAGGTATATGTACATCCCTCTTTTTGCTGGTCATCGCTTTTACCGGCTCCTACTTCGGGTTCAAGAAAGAATATCAATCTTTCTTTGAATCCATATCCGCAGGAAAAGCAGTCGCACCGGCACCAAAAACTGATAAATACACAGGTGATTGGGTATCATTGGATTCCGTTTTAACGACCGCCCAAGAAGAGTTCAAAGAGGGAACCCCGACAATGATATTCTTCCCGAAAGACAACACGTCTGTTTTCTCCGTACGGATGTATCGGGAAGGGGACTTCGAAAGAACTGGAAGCAACCATATCTACATCCATCCTATTACCGGCAAGGTCGTCGCCATAAACCTCTGGAAAGACAAACCGGCCGCCGAGAAGCTTGTCCGCTCCATGTACTTTGTCCACTTCGGCACTTTCCTCGGGCACTTCTCCAGAATCCTATGGATCCTCATAAGCCTAGCCGTACCGTTCCTCTATTTCACGGGAGTTTACCTTTGGGTTATTCGCAATCGGCAGAAACATTTCCCTTTCCGGTAAACATAAGTCCAGTAAATCGCATCGCATAAGGAAATTTCGTATATTCGTAATATTGTGTAATTAGGAAAAAAGAAATGTCATGGCACAAATAACGATTCCTTATGCGGTAGCGGATTTTATATTTACGGGAGCGTAAATTCTATTATGTGGATAAAACGAACTTATCCCCAGATTGGAGAATTATAATGCCCCGGTCTTCCTGCGTCCCCGTCGTTTCGGGAAAAGCCTACTCGTATCCACTCTTGCCTGTTACTACGATCGCACCAAGGCCGATCGCTTCGAAGAATTGTTCGGCGGCACTTGGATCGGGGAATACCCAACGGAGGAACATAGCCGCTACATGGTCGTGCGTTATGGCTTCTCCGCTATGGTCATGGCCAATGACATGGAAGGTTGGAGCGGAATTTCAACCTCTTGAACTGTTCTCCAGTAGAAATCATGGTAACACACAACCGGGACTTATTCCAAGACTTCCAGTTTACCACCAAAGGCAATGCTCCCAAATGCTGGAGGAGGCTTTGGGGTACGCCCGCGAGCATGGCCTTCCAAAGTATATATCTTGATCGATGAGTACGATAATTTCACCAACCAATTATTGACCGCCTACAAGGACCCACTGTATGAGCAAATAACCACGAAGGATAGTTTCCTGCGTACCTTCTTCAAGGTTATAAAGAAACGACGAGTTGCCGTATAACGTTCCCGACCTATCCAGTAAGCTCAATAAGAAGAAGTTCTTCGATAAGACCTTTTATCCTGTCAGCCTCTTCTATCTGGGTATGACTACGCTACGTAACAATTATCGCATGGTAGCCCAACCTCACGATGCGCAGTATCTACATGGACTATTATAACGAGACGAACCATATAGAAGGTGGTGCCCCCCGTTATGTACCCACCTACGAACGCTTCACGGAAGACCGCTGTTTCGAGCCGTTGGTGCAAAACTATTTCGAGCAGTATCTCGGGCAGTTCCCGCGTAGGTGTTCGACAAGATCAACGAGAACTTTATCCGTTGCTCCTTCTTCGAGCTTTGCTCCCGCTACCTAAGCAGCTATTATACGTTCGCCATCGAGCAGAACAACTCCGTAGGCTGTTCCAATTTCGAAATGACCGGCATACCCGGCACAAACTATTATAAAGATGACCGATTGGTGGAATTCAAGTATTTCAAGGCGAAAGAGGCCGAACACATGCTGGCGCTAAACGATCCCCGCCCCGAGGACGTGGCGCAAGTACGTGCTTACGCCAAGGATACCAAACAGAAATTCCCTGTATATAATGTACGCTCGTACATTGTATATATCTGCGCTAATAAAGGATGGAAATGCTGGGAGGTTACCGAATAAAGCCTAGCCGTGCCACTCCTCCATTTCACGGAGTTAACTTCATCGGTAAAGTAAGTTAACTCCATCGACAAAGTAAGTTAACTTAAATGGCAAAGTAAGTTAACTTACCAAATCGGGGTTTCCCAATCATATAAGAATCCACTAACCAAAAGTAAATATTCCGGCAAATTCCGATTCTCGGACCACTTCATCTCTATACCGAACAACTCCGAGGTAGTACGTCCCAGATCGAACCCACAGGCCTCAAGGGAACGACGAATCCGCAAGGGGTAGCGGCAAGCCTTACCAGATCTACGTGTACACTCTTCCCAAGGGCAAAGTATACAACTACCGGCATAAAACGCCCGCCCATTATATTCCTCCTCCAACGCAAGAAGACGTTTATCCAATCGGCTCCTTTCCCTATGCATCAACTCTTGCCCCGCTTCCACCGCATCCGGCACATCCAATACGACAGGAGTAATCCGCGTACAAACAATCAATAGATTCCGAAAACCGGATAAATAGTCCTCCGAATCATTAAAAGGCGGACAACTCCAACAGTTTCCATACCTACGGCACTCCCGCAATAGGCCATGAAACGCCGCTCATCCCGATAACGTAAGATATAATCATCCACAGGGATGGTTCTTGTATAATCGTAACTTTTATATTCGATCATATGAAAGAAAATTCTTGTAAAGAAATAAAAAAATCAGCAACTACATACATTATAATACAGGGAACACAGTACAGCTACACGTGAAGCTTTCAATGAAAAAACAATGGCATGGTATTATGGTGGTATACTCCGGGATCGTCGCAAAGAACGCAAATTAATCCAAAAGCTAGCTTGTAGTTCGATAAAAGATATATGATCTTACCATTATAAGATGTATGATCTTACCGTTGTAAGATGTATAATCTTATCGCCGTAAGATCATACATCTTTCACGGAATCTGTAACGCTAGAGTACTCTCAAGAGCAAGAGAGAGCACTCTAGCGAAATCAAGAGATGATTTACTTCACAACAAACTTAACAGAGACTTTCTCTGTACCTTTTACCGCTGTAAAGCCATAAACACCTTTATTCAAGTTTACTGTTTTCACGTCATCAGAAGAGGTGATCACATAAGTAGATACTACAGAACCTGCGGTGTTCGTGATGTAACCGGTATAACCGGCTAGATCTTTTACACGCAAGGTATTGTCGGAATAAGAGATGTTTGCGGTTGCGGCCGCTGATTTCGTGGCTGTACCGGTTACGGTTACTTTACAGTACGTGTTATATTTACCATTAGCTGTAATTAATTTGATTTCAGTTGTACCCGGAGCTACAGCCGTAACTTTACCCGTTTGGTCAACTGTCGCAACAGCAGTATTCTTAGAAGACCATACCGCACCAGTCAAAGAAGCATAAGTAGATTGTACAGATGCTGTTAATTGTTCCGTTACGTTTCCACTTAAGGATATGGCTTTCTTATTAAGCCAAATGATAGGAGTTGCCGCTACTAAATTATCACCCGGTTCTGTTCCCGATGTCGTTCCCATAAAACTATTCCAGCTCCAAGCATCCCAAGTACCATTCTGGACTTTTCGGCTTGATGCCCCGTATCCGGAATAAGAGAAATCTTGAGTATAGGAATCACGAACGAAATAACTCCAATAACCGGAATACCAACCAGCGAACCAATGAACATTTGATGCTGTTGAAGCTGTCCAATAGTCATAATCATAATATGGACCACCTGAAATATTTGCATCAAAAGGATGATAAATCACGCCATCATCTTCACCCTCCGAAATTGCGGTAGCAGCCATTTCCTCTGTAGTCTCTTTATCATAAGGATATTTGAATTTAGCACTTGCTCCCTCATAATCAAAGGTCACCTCTACATCACTCCTAAATTCGCTATATCCAATACCATTAATCGTTGATCCCATCCAACCGGTGTATTGCACTAAACCGATCAAACGAGGATCCGCTTTCATTACTGCCTCAAATAGGCTCAATCCAGAAATAGTATCTACATCAGCAGACCACCGATATCCCCAAACCATATTATCTGGTACAGTTTTATTCGTGTCATGCCAAGTCAAAACTATAGCCGCACGGTTTTCACCATCACCTACCCAGAAATCAATACTGTCAAAAGAAAAAGTACGGTTACTCCTTGCGGACATCAAAGCCGCTTTCTGTTTTTCCGCCGGTAAATCCGAACGTAACACACCTTGTACCATACGCTGTGCGCTGATACTTCCCGCCATTAAGATTAATGCGAGAAAAAGATAAAGCTTTTTCATGCTCATCAATGTTTAATTTGTTAATACATTATTATTTAACAACGATCGTCTTGCTCATCCGATCATTATCTTTTACCACTACTATAATATAAGCACCTCTTGAATATTGGATTGGATGAGACTCGTTAATTCCCGATATCTTAAAAAGATCCAATATAGCGCCATTCATATTTACAATATAGCAAGAATAACCTTCCAGATTATTCAAATGCAATCGACCTTCATAGTAATAAATCATCGCTTCACCAACACCGATAGCCTCATTAGCCACCGGACCGGATGTGGAGAATGGCTCACTATAGAATGTTCCTAATATCTCTTGCCTACCATCACCTTCCTTGATAGCTGTAACTTTTACGATATATTCTGAACTTCCATCTAATTCAGGAATAGAGACCTTGATCTTTTCTTGTTCCCCAGAACGAAGCTCACTCATCAAGCCAGTAAGGATATTACCCTCTGCATCAACCGTGTAAACACCAAATAATACAGGTATCTCATTTACGTACTTATAAACAGACACCTCGTAGAAAGTAGCCTCCGGAACTTTCGGGAATGTTAATATAGCCGTAGAGTCTTTTACTTCAACCACAGGTTTTTCCAAATCCGGATCTATTACCGTTACTTCACAAGTAGCGGTATAACCACCTTCATCTGTTGTCACCGTAATTGTAGCTACACCGGCGATACCAGCCTTAACCGTACCGTCGTTAGTTACTGTGGCTACCGTGGCATCCGAAGAACTCCAAGTTACTGATTTATTAATCGCACTGGATGGAGA
>ENA-OQDF01000167-OQDF01000167.1-human-gut-metagenome-genome-assembly--contig:-NODE-167-length-24485-cov-1.913991_pt1 | contig 24485 bp, 38 predicted proteins | sample MGYA00242769_ERZ504597 | MGnify/ENA primary metagenome ERZ504597 (study PRJEB26092, sample SAMD00036305) | human gut metagenome | host: Homo sapiens | study: EMG produced TPA metagenomics assembly of...
TTCCGCACAACTTTCATCATTAATGAAGAAGGTATTGTAGAGCGCATCACCACTCCGAAAGAAGTGAAGACCAAAGACCATGCGGCACAAATTTTATAATCATTAAACATTAACAACGTGGCAAAAAAAGACGAACTGAATTTTGAAAATGGCAGCAATCTGGCATCGGGCGAAAAACTGAAAGCCTTGCAGGCTGCCATGGACAAGATAGAAAAGAGCTTTGGTAAAGGCTCTATCATGAAAATGGGCGACGAAAGCGTCGAACAAGTAGAAGTTATTCCCACAGGTTCCATCGGCCTCAATGTGGCTCTTGGCGTGGGAGGATATCCCCGCGGACGTATCATCGAGATTTACGGCCCGGAATCTTCCGGTAAGACAACCCTTGCCATTCATGCCATCGCTGAAGCGCAAAGGCAGGAGGCATTGCCGCATTCATTGATGCAGAACATGCTTTCGACCGCTTCTATGCAGCAAAACTGGGTGTGGATGTGGACAATCTGCTGATATCACAGCCGGACAATGGCGAACAAGCACTGGAAATCGCAGAGCAACTGATCCGTTCCTCCGCTATTGACATCATTGTAGTGGACTCTGTGGCTGCCTTAACCCCGAAAGCTGAAATTGAAGGCGATATGGGTGACAACAAGGTGGGTCTGCAAGCCCGACTCATGTCACAAGCCTTGCGTAAACTGACGGCAGCTGTCAGCAAAACACGCACCACCTGCATCTTCATCAACCAGTTGCGCGAAAAAATCGGTGTCATGTTCGGCAATCCCGAAACAACTACCGGCGGTAATGCACTGAAGTTCTATGCTCCGTACGTCTTGACATCCGTGGAAGCCAAGCCATCAAAAACGGCGATGAAGTAATCGGCAAGCAGACCAAAGTGAAAGTTGTAAAGAACAAGGTAGCTCCTCCTTTCCGTAGAGCGGAATTCGACATCATGTTCGGTGAAGGCATCTCCCGTGCAGGCGAAATCATTGACTTGGGTGCAGAGCTTGGCATCATCAAGAAAAGCGGCTCATGGTTCAGCTATAACGAGACGAAAATTGCCCAGGGACGCGACGCCGCCAAGCAGGTCATCCTTGACAATCCGGAACTGGCAGAAGAGCTGGAAGGGCTTATCTTTGCAGAATTGAGAAAAGACAAATAACAAAAAAACTTGCCAATAGAATGTTTTGTTTTTCTATTGGCAAGTTTCCCTAAAAGGGTACCGCTTCCTATTCCATTTTTTCCAAACGTTCTTCCAAAGCCTCCATGCTTTTTTCAAAACGTTTCCAAGTATCGGCATCCATCTGTTCTTTCAGATACTTGTTGTCTTTCAGTTTAGCTACATTTTCCAGCCCTTTCAATGCCAGTTCTTGCGAATGCTTCAATTCTCCAAGCCAATCGCGGTTCTTCAGCTTCTCTATCTCAGCCCAGTTTATATCCGGAAGCTGTATATTCACATTGTTACCATTCCAGCTGGTATTCTGATACATCATGATATTCTGTATATCCTTCAAAGTCATATCACCTTCCAGATAAACAAATTTCAGAGTAGCTGCACCATCTACAATCATAATCAGCTCCTTCACCTTTTCCCCTTTACGGCTCATGTAGAATTCAGAACTGGAGACTGTCCCTTTCTGCTTCATCAGCAATTCATATCTGGAAGACTGCACCAAAGAACGAAGATCCTTACGCATTTCTTTCTTTACATTATTATCCATTGTAGAAAGTACCTGCACAGAGTTCAACTGTCCGGACACTTTCCCAATATAAACATCTTTAGTAAACAAGTTGGGATTCGTTTCTATCATTGCCTTGGATATGTAGACGGACGACACGCCTTTCATATCTCCATACTTGTTGAATAGGTTCTTCTGTGCCTGGCAAAGCAAAGGCAACATCAGCAGTACACCTGCCAAAATAATTTTCATTGTTTTCATATCAGATTATTGTTGAATTTCTTTTCTTACTTCCTGGTTCACCTTCGTTACGTCTATCCGCGTTTCCTCTATCTGCTCAATTCCCTTGTTCAGATTCGCAGACACCTCGATTAAAGTGGCCTGCAATGCCTTATAAGCAGCTTCCGGATCAGAGAAAGTGTCCTGAGGTGTAGGAGGACGCATATCCTCTCCCATGTTCGTAATGCCATAACCTACACCTACAAGAACCAGAATGGTGGCAGCAATACCTCCTATCCAGCGCCAATTACGTTTGGCCTTGTTCCGGTGGAAAAACGTTGTTCCTCTTCAGCCTTTTCATCAATCATCCGGCTCAGTTTATCCTCCAATCCGGCGGGAACATTATCCACCACTTCCCGGGAAAAAGCTGAGAAAGAGTTTCTTGTCCTTCTGCAAGTGCTCGGGCACTTCTTCGGTTCTGAAAGCTTCCTTCAACAACTCTTCTTCCTGCTCGTTGGTATTCCCTTCATAAAATTCGGCGAGCAGCCTTTCAATTTCCTCGACTTTCATAGTTACTCCATTTATTAAATTCCTCACGTATCTTTTTCTTGCCCGGGACAACAGTACACGGACATTGGTAGCATTCAATCCCGTGACCTGCTCTATCTCTTCATAAGAACATCCCTTGACATCACGCAACGTTACTATTTTCTGCTGTTGCACCGGCAGATGGGCAATGATGTGCCTTACCTGCTGCGCTTCATCCCTCACTTCAAAGTTATCTGCTTGAGACACATTATGCACTTCGGCCAACTCCACACTCTGTCTGCTCAAAGTATACTTCCCGAACGAAGCAAATCAAAGCACATATTTTTCACCAGAGTAACGCTGAATGCTTCCGGATTACTGATAATGGCCAGTCCTTCCCGCTTGTCCCACAACTTCAGATAAGCTTCCTGCACCAAATCTTCAGCATCGGCAGCATTCTCCAATAGTCTATAAGCTATGCAGTACAACTTGCGATGATATGGCAGAAACTCTTTTTTAAAACTTTCAGCGTCCATGGGCTATTTATCAATAGTAGATTCCTGTTTATACCCTTCAGACGTAGGGGGAAAGGATTTTGTTACACGACCAGGAAAAAAAATGGAAAAAAAATGAAAACACCAATAGCACCAGCCCAAGAGTGCGTTTATTTCAAGACATCAGCAATCCGCTTTTTAAGATTCAATTTTGCAATGTCTTCAGGCTTCAGCTCAAGCTCCACCAACACCTTCGCTGTGGAGAGTCTGTATTCCTGCTCTAACGTATCATAATTTATCTGTTCCTTATGAATGGAATACAACAAAGCAAAATCGTAGTTCAAGGCACGTGAGACATTATACAACGTATCCGTATCAATACTTTTTCTCGTAAGCATATAGTCTACACTTTTGAGGCTTAACTTTCAGTCTTCGTGCAAGTTCCGCTTGGTAACCTGCTGTTCAAGCATCACGTTCTTGATTATCTCTCCGATGTATATATTACTTTTTTCCATTTATATGAAGGTACAAATTAATCATTCATATTATAAGGAACACCAATACCAATTTGTCTGTATGTATCGTTCTTTTTATTCATAATTCGTTTGTTTTATCAAATATTTTATGATACTTTTGCAACATATTCATATAAACAAACAAATAATATCTGCTATCATGAATTTACTGACATGTATTCTCATAGCCATCCCTATCGGCATTATTTTTATTATGCTATGGATATACAATGACTACCGGAAATATAAGAAGAAAAATAAGCTGGCCATTTTGCTGTTTCTCCTATTTCCAACCACTTTATCTGCACAATACGTTGATGCAGGATGCCAAGTATCCTTTAAATGGCTGGAGAACCAAAAAGGGAAATTAGAGTATACAAAAGATGGGGTTACTTATAAGTTTATTCCAAACGACTCCCAATGGGAAATTGTAATTCGCAACAACTCTTCAGAAGATATCCGAATAAACTGGGAAAATATGCAATTCATTGTGGACGGAAGAACCTCAGAAGTCAAATACACCATACTTGCAGAAGCGGAAACTCCCTTTGCAATTATAAAAAGCCAGGCAGAAACAAGCCAAAAGATTGGTGTGACAACTTATACGGCAAATAACTCTCAAATATACAACAAGAAAGATATTCGAAAAGGAAGGAATTCCTCCATTACCATTATCCTTCCCATATCTATCGGTAAGCACCCTCAATTCTTCACCTCTTTCGACTTTATCATCAAAAAGTGAACTAACTATGACTTCTCAAGATATAAAAAAACAGCTGAAAGAACCACATTTCTGGAACATTGTATTAACTGGTCAGCACGCCGAACCGAGAACAAAAGCAATGCTGGAAGCAAAAGGTATCATAACTTGGCTTCCACTTGCTCCGGTCCGGCGTCAATGGGGAAGGATATTAAAAGAAATACACACCCCGGTTATCCCGAAATGTGTATTCGTCTATATATCCAATGAGGAAAGAAATACGTTGCAAAAATCCTACCGACTTCTTCCACCGGAAGTTATACTTCAAGAACTGCCGGACCTATGCAATCAGAACAAGTAGATATATGCCAACGTGCTCACACTAATCACTATCCACAACAAGGTGCCTTGTATCAAGGGCTTGATACCTACTGCCTTCAGTACATCACGTGACAGAGAGGCACCGATAAAGAACAGAGTGATAGTCAGCGTCTTGCGGGCCAAAGAATTGATTCCCTCCCCAATCATGCACCCGTTTCGGTAGTACCCAGCACATAAGTATTGAAAATCATAGCCAGCACAAAGAAGAAGATGAACCAGGGAATACTGATTTTCTGTCCCTTGCTCTTAAAGATGAACGAAGTTACCAAAGCCAAAGGAATAATCCATAAGGCACGTGTCAGCTTTATAGTCGTTGCCACCTGTAATGCCTCTTCCCCATAGGCGGCACCTGCCCCCACTACCGAACTCGTATCATGTATGGCAATGGCCGCCCATGTGCCGAACTCATGCTGGCTCATGTTCAAAGCGTGGCCTATCATCGGAAAAATAAACAATGCAATGGCATTCAATATAAAGATGGTGCCCAATGCCACAGACATCTCGCTATCCTTTGCCTTCAACACCGGCCCCACAGCCGCAATGGCACTGCCTCCGCAGATAGCCGTACCGGAACTGATAAGATAGGAAGTGTCACGGTCCACTTTCAGGAACTTACGTCCTATGAGCCAGCCTATGAGCAATGTCCCCACTACAGAAATAATCGTGAACTCCATTCCCTCCTTGCCCGAAGCCAGAGAAGCCTGCAGATTCATTCCAAATCCTAACCCTACAACAGAGTATTGCAACAGGTACTTTGAAGTCTTCTTATTGAACTTCGGATGTGCCTGCCCACACAGCAACGCAAAGGCCAACCCCAAGAACAACGCCAACGGCGGAGTGACCCATGCCGAATAGGCATGCATACCGGGCACATAATCCAGCAGCAGAAAGAAGGAGAGGACAACCAGAAGAGATACATAAATAAATTTATTATTACTTTGAAGAAAAGGCATATTAATGCTTTTAGCCAAAACTCGATTTGAAGCCATACTGTTTATTTTACTATTATTACTAATGTTTATTCCTTAATTTTCCGGGTGCAAAGGTAGTTCTATTTTAGTACACCCGCCAATCGTTTCTACTTATAGACTATAACTTATTGTTATCGGGACATAAACATATAGTTCATAAAGGCTTGTGACAATCCTCCTTCCTGCCCTTGCAACTGGACAAAGCAGAAGTCGCGAAGCATGGGCATATCCTTTATCTCGACCACGCGGAAAGTGCCTGCCGCCAGTTCCTTGCAGATGGAACGGATAGACACGATTCCCATGCAATCGGAGTTTTCAAGAAAGAGCTTGATGCTTTCGGTACTACCCAGATACATCAGTACATGGAGTGAGGAAAGCTTGACGCCGTGCTTCTGGAGTGAGCGTTCTATCACGTCCAGCGTACCAGAACCACGTTCACGAAGCACTAAAGGAATAGCGGGCAAATCCTGGGGAGTAATCTCTTCGGGCAATTGTAAACGGCTTTTGGAATGGACTACCGCTACCAGTTCATCCTCAAGAAAAGTAGTATACTTCAGATTGGGAAGGCGGAAAACCCCTTCCACCAATCCCAAGTCAATGCGGTGTTCCTGCAAAGCGGCTTCTATTCCCGGGAATTTCCATTGAGCAAGGACAAGTTGACCTGCGGAAACTTGCCGATAAAACTGCCCAGCAACGGAGGAAGCACATACTGCGCAATGGTAGTGCTGGCTCCCAACTTGAGTTCTCCAATATATTCGTTATGTAACAAGTGCATTTCATATTCCAGCCGTTTATACTCCTCCAATATCCGTTCGCAATGCTCCAAAAGCAGCCGACCCGACTCGGTCAGACTGATTTTACTTCCCTGCCGGTCGAAAAGCCTCGTCTGGTAAGTGGCCTCCAGCTCCTGGATATGCTTGGTTATAGCCGGCTGACTAACAAACAACTCTTGCGAAGCCTTTGTAAAACTCAAGTTCTTGGCAACAGACTGAAACACTTTTAAACGGAAATCACTCATATACTTCTTATATCCTATAACTCGTCAGACTTGATGCCGAAAGCATGCGCCAAAGAATAAAACACCGGCTCCAGGCGGCAATACACCGGGCTCAGAGGTTCCTCCGTAATGAAATACACAGCTTTGCCCCGTTCTTCTTCATTCTTGTCTTTGAAGAAACCCGCCAGCTTTTCCTCCACTCCATTACCATATACCTGATGGAAAGGCAACAACATCAAACACTTCACATCTGCAGAATCAAGCGCCAGGTTCATCAGGTCAAGAAACAACTCTTCGGTAGAGACTAAACCAGAAGAGGTGACGGAAGAAAATGTAAATTCGCCCAGTGGCGTACGGCATGCCTGGTGATTCAGTTTATTCACATCGGATGGTTCACAACACTTCAGCACGTCCGCTGCAGGAGTATGCACCAACAACACTTCTACCTCATTTTCTTGTTCTCTCAAGCCGGCATCCAATGCCAGATAGCTCAACCATGCCGGCAGGTCAACATCGGGTAGCTTCCTTCCCAACTTACCTTCCAAAAAGTTCTTTGCACCATATACCACTTCATTCAGAAATGCAACATCTATCAATATCACATTTGCCGGAAACTTTATCTTATCCTCCATTATCTCCTATCTTAATACATAATTATACATAATGCTCCTCTGCAAGCGGAGCTCCGAAAACCTACCACACAGAAAGCACAAAACTTTGAAGCAGTAAAAGTACGACAAATTTATCAATAACTTGTATCATCCCAAGCAATTAATCTATATCTCCGAAGCGGAAAGAGAATATCCTTCCCCCACAACACGGAAACCTTGGAGCTGGAACACGAAGACTTAGCTACTAAAACATATAGCCCCTCACTACATAAGATGTGCATCTCGTACTACATGAGATGTACACCTCGTACTACATGAGATGCACATCTCATGCATGACATCCTTATTTGCCCTTCTCTTTAACCAATAGAGTTTAATACGAAAAGGAACTTTGCTCCAACTTCTTATCTAAAGAAGTAGAAAGAAACAAAACGACTGATTTACAGACAATTTGTCATTTTACATATTTTATATGCAGACAATTTGTCCGAAATGTGCCAATGGCAAATCTTTTGCGCCTTCCCAAGTGTTATGAAACTGATAAAATAGAAAGGAGAACAAAATATGAACTTTAACAACTTTACCATTAAAGCGCAAGAAGCAGTGCAGGAGGCTGTGAACCTGGTACAAAGCCGTGGACAGCAGGCCATCGAGCCCGTGCATGTACTTCAAAGCGTGATGAAAGTAGGTGAAAATGTCACCAACTTCATCTTCCAGAAACTGGGCATGAACGGTCAGCAGATAGCACTTGTACTGGACAAGCAAATTGATTCTCTGCCCAAGGTATCCGGCGGAGAGCCATACCTGAGCCGTGAAACGAACGAAGTGTTCCAGAAGGCCACCCAATATTCCAAGGAAATGGGTGATGAATTCGTCTCCCTAGAACCGGTACTGCTGGCTTTGCTGAATGTGAAAAGCACTGCATCCACCATTCTGAAAGATGCCGGGATGACGGAACGCGAACTGCGGGAAGCCATCAACGAACTGCGAAAAGGAGAAAAAGTAACTTCACAATCCAGCGAAGACACTTACCAGTCATTGGAAAAGTACGCTATCAATCTGAACGAAGCAGCCCGCAGCGGCAAACTGGATCCCGTCATCGGCCGTGACGAAGAGATACGGCGTGTCCTGCAGATTCTGAGCCGGCGTACCAAGAACAACCCGATTCTTATCGGTGAACCGGGTACCGGTAAAACAGCTATCGTAGAGGGACTTGCCCACCGTATCTTGCGTGGAGACGTCCCCGAGAACTTGAAGAACAAACAAGTCTACTCCCTGGATATGGGTGCACTGGTGGCGGGCGCTAAATACAAAGGCGAATTTGAAGAACGCCTGAAGGCCGTTATCAACGAAGTGAAGAAGTCCGAAGGAGACATCATCCTCTTCATTGATGAAATCCACACCCTGGTGGGTGCAGGCAAGGGCGAAGGCGCCATGATGCCGCCAACATCCTGAAACCCGCCCTGCACGCGGTGAACTGAGGAGCATCGGGGCCACTACCCTCGATGAATATCAGAAGTATTTCGAAAAGGACAAAGCGTTGGAGCGCCGCTTCCAGATTGTATGGTGAACGAACCGGACACGCTGAGCACCATCTCCATTCTGCGTGGTCTGAAGGAACGTTATGAGAACCATCACCATGTACGGATTAAAGACGATGCCATCATCGCCGCCGTAGAGTTGAGCAACCGCTACATCACCGACCGTTTCTTACCGGACAAGGCTATCGACTTGATGGACGAAGCCGCTGCCAAGCTACGTATGGAAGTCGATTCCGTTCCGGAAGAACTGGACGAAATCTCGCGTAAGATAAAGCAGCTGGAGATTGAACGCGAGGCCATCAAGCGCGAAAACGACAAGCCCAAGCTGGAACAAATCGGCAAAGAACTTGCCGAGCTGAAGGAGCAGGAAAACTCGTACAAGGCGAAATGGCAAAGTGAAAAGACCCTTGTCAACAAAATCCAGCAGAATAAGGTGGAAATAGAGAACCTGAAGTTCGAGGCCGACAAGGCGGAACGGGAAGGCGACTATGGCCGGGTGGCCGAAATCCGTTACGGCAAACTGCAAGCGCTGAACCAGGAGATTGAAGAAACTCAGCAAAAACTGCACGAAATGCAGGGCGACAAGGCCATGATTAAAGAGGAAGTGGACGCTGAAGACATTGCCGACGTAGTATCCCGCTGGACCGGCATACCGGTAAGCAAGATGCTGCAAAGCGAAAAGGACAAACTGTTGCATCTGGAAGCGGAACTGCACCAGCGGGTTATCGGGCAGGACGAAGCCATCGAGCCGTATCCGATGCCGTACGCCGCAGCGTGCCGGACTGCAAGACCCGAAACGTCCTATCGGCTCATTCCTTTTCCTGGGAACCACCGGTGTAGGTAAGACGGAATTGGCAAAGGCACTGGCGGAGTTCCTCTTTGACGACGAGACGATGATGACCCGTATCGACATGAGCGAGTATCAGGAGAAACACAGCGTTTCCCGTCTGGTAGGAGCGCCTCCGGGATATGTGGGCTACGATGAAGGCGGACAACTGACAGAAGCCGTAAGGCGGAAACCGTATTCTGTCGTCCTGTTCGACGAAATCGAGAAAGCGCATCCGGACGTATTCAACATCTTGCTGCAAGTGCTGGATGACGGACGTCTGACAGACAATAAAGGACGTACGGTCAACTTCAAGAATACGATTATCATCATGACCTCCAACATGGGCAGCGGCTATATCCAAAGCCAGATGGAGAAGCTCAACAGTAGCAATAAGGAGCAAATCGTAGAGGAAACCAAGAAGGAAGTGATGAATATGCTGAAAAAGACCATCCGCCCGGAATTCTTGAACCGTATCGACGAAACCATCATGTTCCTGCCACTGACAGAGCCCGAAATCAAACAGATTGTAATGCTCCAAATCAAGAGTGTGCAGAAGATGCTTTCCGGTAACGGTGTGGAACTTGTTCTGACAAATGCCGCCATAGACTTCCTTGCCAATGCAGGTTATGACCCTGAATTCGGCGCCCGTCCGGTGAAACGTGCCATACAGCACTATTTGCTGAACGATTTGTCGAAGAAGTTGCTGTCCCAGGAAGTAGACCGCAGCAAGCCTATTACAGTGGATGCCAATACCACTGACGACGGACTGGTTTTCAGAAATTAAAAGCAATCCGTATCCCCCCAATAAAAGAGGCGATTCCCGACTATTGAGAATCGCCTCTTTTATTTTGTATTTCAATCCTTCTCCGATTACTCGGCCTTGCTTTCCTCCTTCGTTTCTGCCGCAGGAGTTTCTTCAAAATCCGTCATACCGCTTGCCACCAGCAAATTATACCAAACAATCAATTTCTTGATGTCGGACGGATATACGCGGTCGCGATCGAAGGTAGGCAATACCTCTGCTAGGTAAGCACGCAAATCGTCGGCAGTAGCCTTCTTTAAGTCCATCACTACGGCAGCGCCGTTTTCCTTTTTCTTCATGGAAAGAAGCACTTCCTTCAAAGGAACATCTTCCGTATCTGTATACATGCGATATCGCCCAAAGAAGTAATCTTCTCATTACCATAGGCAGGAAAACGCTTCTTGTCTGCAAGCGACTCTACAATCAACATATTTTTTCCCTGAGAAACAAGCTTATACAATCCCGGTTTACCGGAAATGGACAAAATAGTCTTCAACATAATATATTCTGTTTTGATGATTAGTAGTTATTTTTTCGGGAGGCAAAGATAATGTAAGCCGAAGACAATACAAAATAAGCTTGCTTATTTTTATTGTTAAGAAGATGCCTATTTTCGTAACAGATAGTGCATTTTTTCAGATAGCGAACCGATTAGCTCTAAAACTTGCGGAATCAATGGAGTTTCGCCATCATTTACAATGACAAAATCTGCATATTTACGCTTTTCTTCGTCATCCATCTGGCTACGGATACGCTTTTCTATCAATTCGCGCGAGGAAGCATCCCGCCAGACGGCACGTGAAATACGCACCTCTTCGGGCGCATAGACCATAACAATAGCATCTACTTCACCTGCAAACCCCGCTTCAACCAAAATGGCCGATTCTATACCGACAATGGAAGAAGCGGCGCGACATTGTGTCCACCGCCTGAAATCCTCCTTTACACGAGGATGCACAATACCGTTGATTTTTGGGCATGCTCCGGACTGCCAAAAAGATAAGACGCCAACAAAGGCTTGTTCAGTGTACCACCGGCATACACTTCCGCACCAAGCAAGGCAGACAATTCCTCGCGGATAAATGAATCGGATACCATCAGCTTTTTCGTTTCCAAGTCCGAGATATAGACGGGAACACCCAGCACTTCCAACAGTCTGGATACCATACTCTTTCCGCTACCGATACCACCGGTTATACCTATCTTAATCGCCATAATCAGGAGAAATTTGCTCTATCAAAAAATCCACCTGTGCCGGATTGAAGCGCACCTGGCTCACCCCTTTCGGCAGATTCTTGATCTTTACCGTATACTTGTCGGAACCCAGACGAAGCAGTTCCTCATAAGACACGTAAATATGAAAATCATCAGCGTTAATCTGCCTGAAATGACTCAGACCAACCTGAAACGTGACCTGCACCTTAGAAGGGAAAGCGCGCAGCACCTTGTCGGCAGGAAAGTTAACGCCACGCAACGGCACCTCCACAGTCTTTTCTGTATAAATATCCACCGGAAGCATCATCTCAATGGAAGAAGGCACAAACTTCACACCTTTCTGAACACGCAGGGGGATTTGCTGTCTCAAGGTATCCGATATATCTTCCAGCTTCACCGGTTGCGTATAGGCAACAGTAATCGTATCCAGCACGCCTTGCGGCGCATACACCAATACGGAATCGGGACTGAATATCGTATCCGAAAGATAATACTCACGTCCGGCACTCAGCGTGCCGCGCAGCTTCACCGGCACCAGTTTGGAGGCTCCCGTCGAATAGATGTACTCCAATGTATCCGGCTTCATGGAAAGCAGGCGGGTAGAAGCATTCAGCTGGTTCAGCACTTTCTTTTCAAACTGCGGGGGATATATCCTTACTTGATTATCCACACCCGTATAATCGGCATAATCGAGAATAACAGGATAGAAGCTCTTTCCCAACATATAGTTGAGCAGTACCGTTCCCTTATCCTTTACCTTGATGCGGAGTCTGAAACAGGTTCAGAAGTAATCACCACATTATTGGGTACTCCCTTCAGCCGCACCGGTATAGAGAAGTCCGCCTCATAGTCGTTGTTCAAGGTCTGCAAGAGCCAGAAGCCACCGGCCACAAAGAAGAAAAACAAAAAATGAAGAACTCTCTGCTTTTATCGCTAAGCAGAAAGTCCTTCACTTCTCTTGATATCTTCAGATATGTACGTTGTATGTTCCTACGTTCAAACATAGGCTCACATTTCTATTATTTAGATGCCTGACTGCTATTCGCATCAGCAGCTGCAGCAAAAATAGAATTCTTGTCTATACGAATCTTAACGTTGGAAGCGATTTCAAGCACCACATCATTGTCGTTGATTTCCTTGATAACACCATGGATGCCACCGGCTGTGATTACTTTCTGATTCACTTGAAGCGATTTACGGAAGTTTGCGATTTCCTTTTGCTTCTTGTTTTGAGGACGAATCATAAAGAAATACATAATAACGAACATGGCTATCAGCATAATCCACATCATGCTACCACCACCAGCAGGCCCTGCAACAGGAGCTTGCAGGAAGAATACAGTCATTAAGTTCATAAATACTCAGTTTTGGTTTCTATTATTAAACAAAGGTATTAGTTTTTCGTTAACTTACCTTCTTTTTTTAATTGATTAACTATTCCGTCCAATGTACCGTTCACGAAGCTGCCGCTTTTGACCGTGCTGTAAACTTTGGCAATATCGACATATTCGTTTAACGAAACACTCACCGGAATGTTCGGGAAACTCAATATTTCGGCCAATGCACACTGCATGATTACAACATCCATAAAGGCTACACGGTCCAAGTCCCAATTACGCGTATTCTCACTGATGAGATGACGGTAATAGTCACAGTTCAAGATGGCACGGCGGAACAAACGGCGTGCAAATTCCTGGTCTTCCTCATCCTTAAACTCTGGTAAAAGCTCCTGGTTGGCACCATTCTTCTCTTCGAAGCGCTTGATGGTTTTCAGCACGAAGTATCCACAATCTCCTTGTCGTCGTTCCAGTAAAGGCTCTGGTCTTCGAGCACACTGTCCAAGGCTTCGTTGTTGAAAACAAAGTCTTATACAGTTTTCTCCACAATTCACGATCATATTCGTAAGAATCGTCCGAAGAAGCCATATATTCCTTATATATATCTGATTCCACAATTTTCTCATACAATCCCTTGACGAAGTCTTCATCATTGGCCACGTGCGCTTTGGTTGGCGATGAATTCCGTCAATTGTTTGTTCACTTCCAACTGGGCTATAAACTTGTTTTCCACAAATTTCATGTTGGGATACAGCTCCTCGGCAGTGGGAGCCAGCTTAGCTTTTGCCGCATCAATACGTTTTTGTGCGTAGTTCGTCAAAGCTATCATCAGCATCAGCAGGTAGTTGTAGAGGTCGTATGCCTTTGAAAGGCTAAAGAATAATTCTTTCTCCGCTGAGTCTAAATTTTTACTGCCATTCTGATAATAAGCATATACAATCTGTATAAATCTTAAGACGAATAAGAACTCTGTTGATCATAATTCTAAAGTAAATACTAGTGTTTTAACAAGGCGCAAAAGTAGGCATTTTTAATGAGTTTACATAAATAAATCACATTTTTTAATGCAGATATTGATTATCCGGTCTTTTTCTTTTGACAGTTTAAAAAAATCGTCAATTTTGAGCCCGATAAAGAGCTAAAAGCTACGAGATACAAGTTTTAAGGTGATAATATCAAAATTGAGACCTATTATAATATGGAAGACTTTAAGAAGAAAAACGCAGCGGACATGAACGACAAGGAGATTGTATTCTCCCAATCCATCAAAGCAGGTAAGCGCATCTACTATTTAGACGTCAAGAAAAACAGAAAAGACGAAATGTTTCTCGCCATTACGGAAAGCAAGAAAATCGTGATGGGCGAGGGTGACGACTCGCAGGTAAGTTTCGAAAAGCACAAAATCTTTCTATACAAAGAAGATTTTGAAAAGTTCATGAACGGAACTTCCAGCAGGCCATCGGCTTCATCCAGGAGCAACAGGGTTTCCACACAAGACATACCGCTGACGACGAGGCTGAAACTCCCGAAACACACAAAGAAGAAGTACCACAAGAGGAAAAAGCTTGCCCCCTGGACGGAGAAATCAAAATAGACATTGAATTTTAAGTTATAACCTTTTGATAATTCAAAAAGAAGCTGTATTTTTGCACCGCTTTTTTGCAACATCGTGTGGTAAACCACATCGTGTGATGGTGAATTAAGCAAAAAATTTACTTAATTTAGAGTAACACAATTTTTTTAGAAATGAAATCAATTGAAGTAAAAGGAACTGCAAGAACTATTGCAGAACGTTCTTCGGAACAAGCAAGAGCTTTGAAAGCTATTCGTAAAAACAACGGTGTACCTTGCGTACTTTATGGTGCAGGTGAAAATGTTCACTTCACTGTACCTGCAGAAGGTCTGCGCAATTTGGTTTATACTCCGCACATCTACGTAGTTGACTTGGTGATTGATGGCAAGAAAGTAAACGCTATCATGAAAGATATCCAATTCCACCCCGTAAAGGATACCATCCTACACGTTGACTTCTATCAAATTGATGAGGCTAAGCCTATCGTTATGGAAGTTCCGGTACAGATGGAAGGTTTGGCAGAAGGTGTTAAGGCTGGTGGTAAGCTGGTACTCCAGATGCGTAAACTGAAAGTAAGAGCTTTGTATAACGTAATTCCTGAAAGACTGACTATCAACGTTACTCACTTGGGACTTGGTAAGACTGTTAAAGTTGGCGAATTGCAATACGAAGGATTGGAATTGCTGAATGCCAAAGAAGCTGTTGTATGCGCCGTTAAGCTGACTCGTGCTGCAAGAGGTGCCGCTGCTGCTGCAGGCAACTAATCAATTCTTTCCAAGAAAGACTAAATATTGGGGAACGCGGATTAACGCAGCCAACGCAGATTTCATACTGATTTCCGCGGAAGTTGCGATAATTCCGCGTTCTTTTTCTTACTGCTCTTTCTCCTCTGAAAGGAGAAAGAGAATAGACTTGAAGCACTGACAATGAAATATTTAATTGTAGGATTGGGCAATATCGGCCCCGAATATCACGAAACCCGTCACAACATCGGATTCATGGTAGTAGATACTCTGGCAAAAGCAGCAGGTGCCACTTTTACCGACGGACGTTATGGCTTCACCACAACGCTGTCAGTCAAGGGACGCCAACTATTACTACTGAAGCCTTCCACCTTCATGAACCTCAGCGGTAACGCCGTACGCTACTGGATGCAAAAGGAAAACATTCCATTGGAGAATGTGTTGGTAGTGGTAGATGACCTTGCACTGCCTTTCGGTACACTGCGCCTGAAAGGTAAGGGAAGCGATGCGGGACATAACGGCCTTAAGCATATTGCAGTAACGCTGGGCACCCAGAACTATGCACGCCTGCGTTTTGGAATCGGCAATGACTTTCCCCGTGGCGGACAGATTGACTATGTGCTGGGACATTTTACCGATGAAGATTGGAAAACAATGGGCGAGAGATTGGAAACAGCCGGAGAAATCATCAAAAGTTTCTGTCTGGCGGGAATAGATATCACCATGAATCAATATAACAAGAAATGAACGAAGCCAGAATTGACAAATGGATGTGGGCTGTACGCATCTTCAAAACACGTACCATAGCTGCCGAAGCCTGCAAAAAGGCGCATCAGCATCAATGGCGCACTGGCAAAGGCTGCCCGTACGGTGAAACCGGGAGACGTCATCCAAGTGCGCAAGCCCCCCGTCACCTATTCCTTCAAAGTACTGCAACCCATTGAAAAGCGTGTCGGCGCAAAGTTAGTAGCTGAAATGATGGAGAATGTAACGGCTCCGGAACAGTATGAACTGCTGGAAATGAGCCGTGTCAGCGGTTTCGTCAACCGTGCCAAAGGTACTGGCCGGCCAACGAAAAAAGACCGCCGGAGCCTGGAAGAATTTACAGAACCGGAATTTCTGGATGATTTCGACTTTGAATTCGATTTCGAGGAAGAGTAAAATAAGGGAAAGATTATGAGCGAGAGAATAATTAAATGGGGATTCATCGGTTGCGGAGAAGTGACCAAATACAAAAGCGGACCGGCATTTCAGAAAATAGAGAACTCAGAAGTTGTGGCCGTCATGAGTCGAAATGGTGACAAGGCCAAGACCTACGCCAAGGAAAGAGGGATTCCCAAATGGTACGACGATGCCCAGGAGCTGATTGACGACGAAGAGGTGAACGCCGTGTACATTGCCACTCCTCCTTCTTCACATGCTACGTACGCCATCATGTCCATGAAGGCAGGTAAACCGGTCTACATAGAGAAGCCGATGGCTGTTACCTACGAAGAGTGCTGCCGCATCAACGCATTTCCAAAGAAACGGGTGTTCCATGTTTTGTTGCGTATTACCGCCGCTATCTGCCCTACTTCCTAAAGGTAAAGTCACTGGTAGAGGAAGGACATATTGGCAACATCATCAACATTCAAATCCGATTCGCCCAGCCTCCCCGCGACCTCGACCATAACAAGGAAAACCTACCGTGCGCGTGCAACCGGATATTGCCGGTGGAGGATACTTCTATGACCTTGCACCCCACCAGATAGATTTGTTGCAGGAAATCTTCGGATGTATCCTTGAAGCCAGCGGCTACAAGAGCAACCGTGGCGGACTATATCCAGCCGAGGACACCCTAAGCGCATGTTTCCAGTTTGACAGCGGACTGGTGGGCAGCGGCTCCTGGTGTTTCGTCGCCCACGAATCTGCCCGCGAAGATCGTATAGAAATCATTGGAGACAAAGGCATGATTTGTTTCTCCGTGTTCACCTATGACCCCATTGCGCTGCACACAGAAAGAGGGCGTGAGGAAATCATTGTTGAAAATCCCACTTACGTCCAGCAACCGCTTATCCAGGCAGTGGTAGACCACCTGCTAGGCAAGTCAATTCTGCAGCTGTGACGGTGAAAGCGCCACTTCTTAACCAACTGGTAATGGACAAAATACTGAACAAACTCTGATTAGCGTTCATGGGGTAAATCTTACCCCATGTCGAAACCTTCGCATTTTCGGCCGACCAATTTGTACACATCGACACTCTCGCCTACAATCCATACCACATCTCCCTCTACAAAAGGTTCATGCGGGTCGGGAGCATGCAAGGTCTCCCCTCCCCGCTCCACACCGGCAATCAGACAGTGATATTTCTCGCGTATCCCTGCTTCTTTCAAGGTCTTGTTCAGGAAAGGAGACTGCCCGTCCACACAGAATTGGCGTAGAATCATTTCACTCTTCTCTATCACATCCGCATTCATGGCAGACACCTTATCCATCTCCTGACCGAAAATGCTCAATTCCTCATCCGTAGCAATTACTTGTATCTTGTCCTGCGGAAAAAGACGGACAGACGCTCCAGGAATATTAATCCGTTTCTTGCCCCGAAGGATAGAGACCACATGGATACCGTATTTCTTTCCAAAATTCAGCTCTGCCAATGTCCTGCCTGCCCATTCCGATTCGCCGGGAATCTCAAAATCTGTCAGGTGCAAGTCGCGTGACAGCAGACGCCCCGCATACTCCGGTTTCTTCTCTCCCATATACTCGGCACGCATGTCGCGGTACCGCAGATTCTGGAAGAATGTCCTTTCTATCATTATGGACTGCTTCTTCAACTGACGGGAAGTATCATTAAAGTCACCAGCAACACCGCCACCCCAAATACCAGTCCCACAGACATCTTGAATAAACCGGCTATAACGAACATGACAAACGAAACACCCAACAGCAGGCGCAATACAATGGTAGCCACTAACGGCGCCCGATTTCCACGGTTATCCTTCCATAAAGTCACAAACTCTTCCGAGTGATTCTTTTTAATCATGATAGCACGCAGAAACGGAGCTATACACAGAATGATGATAAAGGCAGCCAACAAAGAGCCCCATACCCCGGGCAGACTGTCGTGCACGAAAGGCACCAGAAAACGGAACGCCAAAGCTATCACCGCCACGCAAATGATGGAATATACAACCGTAATCCTGACCAGTGCAAATATCAGTTTCTTCCACAGACTTTCATGGTTCATGGTCTGCGAACCTGAAGCATAGCGGGTCAAGAACTTTCTCCATTTTTCCGGCAAATGCGTATCCACAAGATTGGAAGCGGGCTCTGCCAAACGAATCATATAAGGAGTAAGGAAAGTAGTGATGACAGACACCGCCACCACAATAGGATACAAAAAATGGCTGGTGACATGCAGCGACACGCCCAGCGAAGCTATAATAAAAGCAAACTCACCGATTTGCGTCAGACTGAAACCGCACTGCATGGCCGTCTTCAGCGGTTGCCCGCCAGCAGCACCCCCAGCGTCCCGAAGAGGGATTGTCCGAAAATGACCGCCAAAGTAATCACGACAATAGGTCCCGCATACTCCACAATCATAGCCGGGTCTACCATCATGCCGACCGATACGAAAAAGATGGCGCCAAACAAGTCCTTGACCGGCTTCACCAGGCGCTCTATGCTCTCCGCCTCTACCGTTCGGCGAGAATGGAGCCCATGATAAATGCACCGAAAGCAGCCGAAAATCCCGTATGCGCAGCCATCACCACCATACCGAAACAGAGTCCAAGAGAGACTATCAGCAAAGTTTCCTCGCTCATCAACTTCCGGCACCGCTTCAGCAATCCGGGGATGAGGTAAATACCCACCACGAACCAAAGTATCAGGAAGAACAGCAGTTTGGCAATACTCTCCAGCATCTCCGTACCCTCAAAGTTATGGCTGACTGCCATCGTGGAGAGCATCACCATCAATACGATGGCAAGAATATCCTCCAGAATAAGCACACTGAGCACCAGACCCGTGAACTGCTTCTTGCGCATCCCCAAATCATCAAACGCCTTATAGATAATGGTGGTGGACGACATGGCAATCATACCGCCCAGAAATATGCAGTCCATCCGTTTCCAGCCGAAACCGGTACCTACCGCCACACCCAACAATATCATACAAAGATGATGGTACACGCAGCAATAATCGCTGCCCTCCCACCTTCACAATCTTCTTGAAGCTGAATTCCAATCCCAGTGCAAACAGCAGGAAGATAACACCTATATCTGCCCAGGTCTGTATATTAGCCGTATCCATCACCGAGGTGTATAGGCCATGTGAGGCTGGCAAGGAATCCTGCAACTACATATCCTAATACCAATGGTTGCTTCAACTTCTTAAAAAGCAGGGTCATAATCCCCGCACAAATCAATATCAAAGCTAAATCAGCTATAAGGGGAGCTAAGTGTGACATAATTCTTCGTCTGTATACCTTTTTGTTGACAAAGATAGTGAAAAGTTTAATAAGGTGGAGGAACAATTCATCCTCTATTTCCTTTTTACAACACTCCTTTCGAGCTTGGCAGCCCAAAGTGATAAATATCCCTCTTCACCGCCATCTTCAGCGCACGTGCCAGCGCCTTGAAGATGCCCTCTATCTTATGATGTTCGTTCTGTCCTTCGGCTTTTACATTGAGATTCATCCGGGCAGCATCGCTCAAGGATTTAAAGAAGTGCAGGAACATTTCCGTAGGCATGCCTCCTACCTTCTCGCGCTTGAACTCGGTATCCCATACAAGCCACGGACGTCCGCCAAAATCGAGACACACCTGGCAAAGACAATCGTCCATAGGAAGAGCATAGCCGTAGCGTTCAATGCCTCGCTTGCTTCCTAAGGCTTGATAAAGGCAGTCGCCCAGGGCAAGGGCAGTATCTTCGATGGTGTGATGCTCGTCCACTTCAAGGTCACCTTTCACATGGATGGTAAGGTCCATACCACCGTGCTTGCCTATCTGTTCCAACATGTGGTCGAAGAAGCCCAGTCCGGTCACGATGTCACAATACCCGTCGCCATCCAGATTCAAAGATACATATATATCTGTCTCCTTGGTAGTGCGACGTACTTCCGCTGTACGCTCACCGGCAAAGAGGAATTCGGCCACCTTATCCCAATCCTTGGTGGCGAGAGCGCAGTAATCTTTAAGTCCGTCACAAGCGGCACTGCCACCTTCGGAGATGGGTTTCAATAAAGCCATATCATCTTGCAGAAGAATGGCGCGGCATCCCAAATTCTTTGCCAACTCCACATCCGTAGGCCGGTCACCGATGACGAAACTGTGGGACAAATCGTAGTCCGGGTTATCAAGGTATTTGGTAAGCATTCCGGTACGCGGCTTACGGGTTGGTGCATTGTCATCGGGCATGCTGCGGTCTATGCAGATGTCGTCGAAGGTGATGCCTTCGCCTTCCAATGTCTTCATCATCAGGTTGTGTGTCGGCCAAAAGGTCTCTTCTGGAAAGGAAGTTGTGCCGAGCCCGTCTTGATTGGTCACCATCACAAAATCAAAATCCAGCTTGCTGCGGATGAAGCCAAGATTACGCATCACTTTCGGATAGAACTCCAGCTTCTCCAGGGAGTCCAGCTGATAATCAATGGGCGGCTCAATGACTAAGTCCCGTCACGGTCTATAAAAAGTACTTTCTTCTTCATAAATGCTAAATACTCAAATCGTAAAAACTTTCAACGCTTCAATCAATTTTTCATTCTCCCCTCTCGTTCCTACCGTCACCCGCAAGCAATTTCCGCAGAGTGACACGGAGTTACGGTTGCGGACAATGATACCCTTACCTACCAGATAATTGTAAATCTTCGCAGCATCCGTCACACGGGCCAGGAAGAAATTGGCATGAGAAGGGAACATCTTCACCGTACATGGCAGTGCGGCGAACTCGGCTTCCAGGTTCTCCCGTTCTTCTTTCAGTGTCTTCACCCAACGTTCTATTTCATAATAGCGGTGAAGCATTTCCACTGCCTGCTTCTGTGTCAACTGGTTCACGTTATAGGGATATTTTATCTTACTGAGGATGCCGATAATCTCCGGTGAGGCAAATGCCATACCTAGACGGATAGCAGCACATCCCCATGCTTTGGAAAAGGTTTGCAGCACAATGAGATTCGGATATTGATTCAAATTTTCAAGGAAGGAAGGTGCCTCGGAGAAGTCATTGTATGCCTCGTCCAGTATCACCAACCCATCAAACCGGCGAATCAGCGTTTCAATTTCGCTACGGAGCAGGTCATTGCCGGTAGGATTGTTGGGAGAACAGATAAAAATCAGTTTGGTATGCTCATCCGCAGCAGCCAGAAGCTTGTCGGCAGAGAACTGGAAATCCTCATCGAGCAGCACTTTGCGGTACTCCACATCATTAACGTCGGCACAGACTTGATACATGCCGTAAGTAGGGTCGATGGCCACTACATTGTCCACACGGGGTTCACAAAAAGCACGGAACACCAAATCGATAGCTTCATCACTGCCATTCCCTAAGAAGATGGAATCGGGACTCACCTTTTTAATTTTAGACAATTCAGTCTTTAACTCCCGCTGCATGGGGTCGGGATAACGGTTGTGCGGCATGTTATAAGGATTCTCGTTTGCATCGAGAAAAACGGATGCCGCAGCACCATTATATTCATCTCGTGCTGAAGAATAAGGCTTCAGACGCCAGATATTCGGACGGGTAAGTTCTTGTAATGTTTTCACCATGTTATTTATGATTTGACAATTTACGATTAAAATTACTTTAAGCCATCAACTCTCAATTTCAACTTTCAATTTTCATTTCCATTTTCCAACTGCCCCAGTCTCACACTCACAGCATTCTTATGCGCATCCAGCTGTTCATTGGCAGCCATCAGCTCAATGGCAGGGCCGATGATATTCAATCCTTCCGGCTTTATCTCCTGAAAGTTATCTTGCGGATAAAGCTGTCGAGGCTGACACCGCTGTATGCTTTAGCATAGCCGTTTGTCGGCAAGGTATGGTTTGTGCCCGAAGCATAATCTCCCGCACTCTCCGGAGTAAGAGAACCCAAGAATACAGAACCGACATTCACGATACGTTCTGCCACAGAAAGATAATCCTCGGTTTCTATGATAAGATGTTCGGGAGCATACGCGTTGGTCAGTTCGATGGCTTCTTCCATGCTGTCCACTACAATCAGTTTGCTATTGGCAAGAGACTTTTCGGCAATCTCTTTACGTGGCAGTAAGGCCAGTTGGCGTTCCACTTCCACCTTTACAGCTTGTTGCAATTCGACAGAGGTCGTAATTAATATAGCTTGACTGTCCACTCCGTGTTCTGCCTGGCTCAATAAGTCGGCGGCGACAAAAACCGGATTAGCTGTTTCGTCAGCCAGAACTTCTACTTCCGAAGGTCCTGCCGGCATATCTATCGCCACATCACGCAAGCTCACAAGCTGCTTGGCGGCCGTGACGTATTGGTTTCCCGGACCAAATATCTTATAAACCTTAGGCACACTTTCCGTTCCGTGTGCCATAGCAGCAATGGCTTGTATGCCTCCAGCCTTGAAAATCCGATTGACGCCTGCCACTTTGCAGCAAACAACACAGCAGGATGTACCTTTCCGTCACGTCCCGGAGGGGTGCAAAGAACAATCTCCTTGCATCCGGCAATCTTGGCGGGAACAGCCAGCATCAGTACCGTAGAGAACAGCGGAGCCGTTCCTCCGGGGATATACAATCCCACTTTTTCTATGGCAACCGCTTTCTGCCAGCAGGTCACCCCCGGCTGGGTCTGCACTTTCCTGCCCTCAAAGCGTTGTGCAGCGTGGAAAGTCTCGATGTTCTGCTTCGCCAGGCAAATAGCCGCTTTCAAGTCTTCACTCACCAGATTTTCCGCTTCCTGCTGTTCCTCCTCCGACACTGCCAGCGAGGTCAGCACCACTTTATCAAATTTTTTTCATAATCCAGTACAGCGCGGTCTCCCTCCGACTTCACACGGTCAATAACGCTCCGCACCGTATCAAACAGATTCTCCGTATTCATCACCGGACGTTTCAGAATCTCTTGCCACTGGAATTTATCGGGATTACTAATCAATATCATAATGACATGTTTTTAAAGATTTATGCATAAGCCATGATATTCTTGGAGGTGTGTCGAGGCTTTAAATTATCATTTTCTCAATCGGCAGCACCAGAATGCCTTCCGCCCCCAATGCTTTCAGCTTTCCGATTATCTCCCAGAAACATTTCTCGTCGAGTACGGTATGTACCGAGCACCAGCCTTCTTGCGCCAAAGACATCACCGTGGGGCTCTTCATGCCCGGAAGTACAGAGACAATCTCATCCAGTTTCTCTTTCGGGGCATTCATCAGCACATATTTCTTATCTTCGGCTGTCTTCACGGCATCCATACGAAACAACAGCTCCCTCAATATCTCTTGCTTTTCCTCGCTCATGTTCTTGTTGCCAATCAGTAGCGCTTCGGACTTCATCACAACCTCCACTTCCTTCAAACGGTTGCTCACCAGCGTAGAACCGGAACTTACAATATCGAAAATAGCATCTGCCAGACCGATGCCCGGCGCCACTTCTACTGACCCCGTAATGACGTGTATCTCCGCATTCACCCCATTCTCTTTCAAAAAGCCGGAAAGGATGCCCGGATAAGATGTCGCAATCTTCTTTCCATGAAACCACTTCACCCCCGGATACTCAATATCCTTCGGCATGGCAAGAGACAGACGGCACTTGCTGAATCCCAGACGCTTGATTATCTCCGCATCCTCATTCTTCTCAACAAATTCATTCTCACCCACAATGCCTATATCAGCCACTCCAGTAGCCACAGACTGCGGAATGTCGTCATCCCTCAAAAACAACACTTCAAGAGGAAAGTTTGACGACTGCACCAACAACGAACGCTTCATGGCACTCAACTTAATATCCGATTCTCCCAAAAATGACATGGTCTCGTCATAAAGACGACCTTTAGCTTGTACTGCAATTCTTAACATAAGGCTATTTACTATTTTACGATTTACTATTTTGAATGAGATGGCAGAAAACAAAACGAGGCTTACCAATATTCGGCAAGCCTCGTCATTTATGTCATTTGTTGTACATATACACTCATACGCCCACCGAGTTATTCGTCAGGATGATGATGGTGATGATGTGCAACGATATTCTTCATATTTTTTGGTTTTAATGCGACAAAAGTAAACTAAAAGTTTGAAACTTCAAAAGATTTATCACAAAAGTTTATTTTTTCTTTCAAATTCATCTTACTTTACCACAGATTACACAGATTTGCACAGATTATTTTTATTTCAATCTGTGCAATCTGTGTAATCTGTGG
>ENA-OQDF01000168-OQDF01000168.1-human-gut-metagenome-genome-assembly--contig:-NODE-168-length-24395-cov-2.279916_pt1 | contig 24395 bp, 34 predicted proteins | sample MGYA00242769_ERZ504597 | MGnify/ENA primary metagenome ERZ504597 (study PRJEB26092, sample SAMD00036305) | human gut metagenome | host: Homo sapiens | study: EMG produced TPA metagenomics assembly of...
CTCCTTTAATTTTTTTGTATATATAGTATAATATAGAAGACAACGCTATTTTATGACTAAAAAAGGCATTTTTTTGCCTGAATCCGCAAAAGTACCATCTGTTCTGAGTGCTTTTGCAGAATTTTTATACTACTAAGTTTATGAAAAGAAGGGAATATCTATGTATAAGATCAATTTTCAAAAACCGATCCACATTCATTTTATCGGCATTGGCGGTATCAGCATGAGCGGGCTGGCAGAGATTCTTCTTGAAGAAGGCTTCACTGTATCAGGATCCGATGCAAAAGAATCACCTCTGACGAAAAAGCTGGAATCTGAAGGTGCAGTGATTCATTATGGACAGTGTGCCGAAAATATTACAGATGATATTAATTGCGTCGTTTATACAGCAGCGATCAACAAGAGTAACCCGGAACTGATGGAAGCTGTCGGCAAGAAGATTCCGATGCTGACCCGTGCGGAGCTTTTAGGGCAGCTTATGAAAAATTACGATACTCCGATTGCCGTATCCGGTACTCACGGAAAGACCACAACTACTTCCATGATCTCCGAGGTACTTCTTGCAGCAGATATGGACCCGACCATTTCTGTAGGCGGCATCCTGAAGACGATCGGTGGAAATATCCGGGTAGGAAAGTCCGGGAATTTATCACAGAAGCCTGCGAATATACGAACAGTTTCCTTCATTTTTATCCGAAGATCAGTGTCATCCTTAATATTGAAGAGGATCATCTTGATTTCTTCAAGGATCTGGAGGATATCCGTCATTCGTTCCACCAGTCAGTGCCTCACTTCCTTCTGATGGAACTCTGATCATCAACGGAGACATCAAGGATTACCAGGAGATCTATGAAGGACTGGACTGCAATGTTATCACTTACGGTTCTTCTGCAGAATTTGATTACAGTGCAACTGAGATCCAGTATGATGAAAAAGGATTTGTTTCCTTTGAGTTATTAAAGCACAATACTTCCTGCGGACGCGTTCAGCTTTCCGTGACCGGTGACCATAATGTATCCAATGCCCTGGCTGCCATTGCAACAGCAGAGCTGCTCGGTATTCCGATGGATACGATCAGAAAAGGACTTTTATCCTTCAGCGGAACAGACCGCAGATTTGAATACAAGGGAACTTTTAACGGTGTGACCGTTGTGGACGATTATGCACATCATCCGACGGAGATTGCTGCTACCCTCAAGGCTGCACAGCATTATCCACACAACGAAATATGGTGCGTATTCCAGCCGCATACTTACACTCGTACCAAGGCTTTCTTCCATGAATTTGCAGAAGCCCTCTCTCATACCGACCATCTGGTCCTCGCAGATATCTATGCTGCCCGTGAGACGGATACCCTTGGTATTTCCTCTTCCGACCTTGCCAAAGAAGCCGCAAAACTCGGAACGGACACACACTACTATCCAAGCTTTGCAGAGATCGAGGCATTTCTGAAAGAGAACTGCAAGTCCGGTGATCTGCTGATCACCATGGGTGCCGGAGATGTAGTGAAGATTGGTGAAGACATCTTAAAATAATCCCGCCCAGGCGGATATTCCCCGCAGAGTACAGGATCTTCGGACTGTAGCTTCTGCCGGGTTTTGCTTGTCCCACTGGCTTTCAACCGGAAATGTCCGCATTTTGCACCTGCCACACTGACTTTTGATCAGAGATATTCACATTTTCTACGAGTTTTCCCCCGGTTTTCCACATAGTTATCTACAAAAAAGGGGGATTTACCCACTTAAAAGTCCTTTTTAACAGTTTCGGAAAATGCTATAATAATCACACCTATAAGATGTCGGAGCAGTTTGACAAAAGAGATAAAATAGAAAGTGGGATAACGTCATGAAGAGATTGAAGTTAAAGAATCGGTTTCAGGCAAATGCAACCATCTTGCCGAATGATTTATAGATCATTATATGGTCAGTGCCAACGGGGAATTTGTAAAAGTATATTTGCTGCTTCTTCGTTATCTGAACGAGCCGGGTTCTGTCCTGACGGTTTCCATGATCGCTGACTGCCTGAACAATACGGAGAATGACGTCCTTCGTGCTTTCCGTTACTGGGAGTCCACCGGACTGCTCCGTCTCACGAAAGATGCGGATGGAAGTATTTCAGGAATCGAGCTTTTGTCCTCTGATACAGAAGATGCATCAGCGTTTTCTCCGGGTTCCTCTTCACAGGAACTGACAGACAGTATGGAAGAGCCTGCTTCTGTTATGAACGTTTTCGGAACAGTACCTGATGAATCTTCCGGAACTTTCGAGTCTTCCCCGGATTCTTCTTTCTCCGGTACTTCCTCTGAACCGATCGCCATGGATGCGTTCCGTTCACAGAAAGAATTAAAATCTCTGTTCTTTATTGCAGAGCAATACCTCGGAAAGACGCTTTCGCATACGGATGTCGATATGATTACATATTTTTACAATGAACTTCATATGTCCTCTTCCCTGATTGAATATCTGCTTGAGACGTGCGTGGAAAGCGGGCATAAAAGTATGCACTATATACAGAAGGTTGCCATTGCATGGGCAAAGGACGGGATCAGCACGGTCTCACAGGCAAAGGAACAGTCTGCCGTTTATAACCGCAACTGCTATACTGTCCTGAATGCCTTCGGAATCAAGAACCGCGGACCGGCAACTTCTGAGCTTGCTTTCATTAATAAATGGGCAGAGCAGTACTGCTTTGAAGCCGACATCATCCAGGAGCCTGCCGCCGGACGATTTCTGCAACGCATCAGCCAAGTTTTGAATATGCAGACCGTATCCTGACCCGCTGGTATGAGCAGGGTGTCCGCCATCTTCAGGATATTGCCGCTTTGGACGAGCAGTATCAGAAGGAACGCAGCAGCCGCAGAGCTGCTGCCCCAAGGCAGCCAAATACAAAGAACCTGAATAACTTTGAACGCCGGAGTTATGATATGGACTCTTTAGAAGCCCAGTTGCTGAAAAGTAATTAAAGATTGGAAATACCACCTGGTTTTGAAACCTTCAACCCGGTACCAGGAACCAAAAGCAATTTAAAAGGAGACATCCCATGGGATTAAGAAATGCACAGTATCATGCCATCATGCGTGAATATGAAAAAAAGACAGTTGAAGAGCCACGACATCCAGACTGCACGCTATGAGGAAGTCTATACAAAGCTTCCTGAGTTCAAGTCACTGGATGACTCTATTTCCATTCTTTCTGTCCAGTACGGAAAGAAGCTCCTCAACGGAGATCCCACTGCCCTTTCTTCCCTGAAAGAAGAACTTGCCCTTCTTCGTGCAAGTAAAAAAGCTTCTGACATCTGCCGGCTATCCGGAAAATTACCTTGAACCGGTTTATGAATGTCCCGACTGCAAGGATACCGGTTATATCGGTAATGAAAAATGTCATTGCTTTAAAAAAGCCATCATAGAACTGCTTTATGAGCAGTCGAACATAAAAAAAATCCCTGAAGATGCAGATTTTTCAAATTTCAGGCTTGACTATTACTCTCGTTCACATTACGATAAAAAACCGGACGTTCTGCCCGGGAGGCGATGGAAAATACTTTAGAGATCTGTCGTCATTTTGTTGACAGCTTTGGAACAGAATTTCACAATCTCTTCCTTTATGGGGATGTAGGTGTCGGAAAGACTTATCTTTCCACCTGTATTGCCAAAGAGATCATCAACCGTGAATTTTCAGTGATCTATTTTTCTGCTCCGCAGTTGTTCAATACGCTGGCTCAGAATACCTTCGATAAAAAAGATGTGGATGCCCGCAATATGAGTGAATACATCTTTGAGTGTGATCTGCTGATCATCGACGATCTGGGCACAGAATATACAAATTCTTTCATTGCATCCCAGTTTTTTACCTGTATCAATGAAAGACTGTTACACAGGAAATCAACGATCATCTCAACAAACCTTTCTCTGGAATCTCTTGCGGATCTGTATACAGAACGCTCTTTTTCCAGGATTACAAGCAGTTACAGTCTGTTGAAGATCATCGGTGATGATATACGAATCAAAAAGAAGTTAGAACATTAGGAGGATACTCATGTTAACTCGATCAGAAAGAACCTTAGAAAATATCCCTGTTGGAAGTCTTGGAATTATTTCCCTTAGAGGCTGTGAAGAGCTGGGACAGAAAGTGGATGATTATCTCGTAAAATGGCGTCATGAAAGTGCTCATCAGTTTAAAGGTGATGCTGCCTTTTCCGGCTATGAGAAAGATACTTTCCTTGTCGGAGCCAGTGTTCCGCGTTTTGGATCCGGTGAAGCTAAGGGCATCATCGAAGAATCTGTACGTGGTAAGGATCTGTACCTGATGGTGGATGTCTGCAACTACAACGTCACGTATTCTCTTACCGGCAATACAAACCATATGTCACCGGACGATCATTATCAGAACCTGAAGCGTATCATTGCTGCAATCGGAGGAAAAGGACGCCGTATCAACGTAATCATGCCGTTCCTCTATGAGAGCCGCCAGCATAAGAGAACTTCCCGTGAGTCTCTGGACTGTGCCTTGCACTTCAGGAGCTTGTGCGGATGGGTGTTGACAATATTATTACATTTGATGCTCATGACCCTCGTGTACAGAATGCGATTCCGCTGAGCGGATTTGAGACAGTTTCCCCTACTTATCAGTTATCAAGGGACTGCTTCGTACTTATAAAGATCTTCAGATCGACAGTGACCATATGATGCAATCAGCCCGGATGAGGCGGAACAAACCGTGCCGTATACCTTGCAAATGTCCTCGGTCTTGACATGGGTATGTTCTATAAACGCCGTGATTATACACAGGTTGTAGACGGACGTAATCCAATTGTTGCTCATGAATTTCTCGGTTCTTCCGTAGAAGGAAAAGATGTGATCATTATTGATGATATGATTTCTTCAGGAGAAAGTATCATTGAAGTTGCAACCGAACTGAAACGCCGAAAAGCGAACCGCATTTTTGCCGCTGCTACATTCGGACTCTTCACAAATGGACTTGAGAAGTTTGATAAGGCTTATGAAGAGGGTGTTCTGACAGGTGTTCTGACTACAAACCTGATCTATCAGACACCGGAGCTGCTCTCCAAACCATATTATATCAACTGCGATATGAGCAAGTATATTGCACTGATTATCGACACTCTGAACCATGACGGTTCTTTGAGTCAGATTTAAGTCCGAATGAAAGAATCCAGAATGTTCTTCGCAAATACAAAAATGGAGAGAAGATCTGATCTTCTGATTGATCTGATCTTCTGATTGATCTGATCTTCTGATTCCCGCAGGATCTCTGAAAGATTATTTTAGCACAGCCTATGGCTGTGCTAATTTTCAATCAGGATGATTCATTTTTAAGAGGAGTGATTCTTTATGAAAAAAATACGATGGAACCTGGCAATCACGGTCCTGCTTCTGGCTGTAACGACCATTATTTCTTTTTGCTTCTTTCATTTTGGAAATAAATATACTGCCAATATCACAGTCCTCTATACACTGGCACTGATCCTGATCGCATTAAAGACAAGTGGTTATATTTATGGGATCATCGCTTCGATTTTCTGTGTATTCGCAGTAAATTACTTTTTTTCATACCCTTATTTCCGATTAAATTTTTACATTGGACGGATATCCTGTCACTTTTGCCGGAATGCTTACGATTGCACTGATCACCGGTGCAGTAACCACCTCACTCAAGCAACAGCAGCAGGCTATCTCCGAACGTGAAAAGCAGCTTGCTGAAGCAGATAAGGAAAAACTGCGTGCCAACCTCCTCCGAGCCGTCTCCCATGACCTCAGGACACCTCTTACCAGCATTATCGGTTCCGCCGACTCCTACCTTGAGAACCGGGAAGAGCTTTCCGAAACCGAATGTACAGAGCTGGTTTCCAATATCCGGGAGGATTCAGAATGGCTTTTAAATATGGTGGAAAATCTGTTGACCGTTACCCGTATTAACAGCAGTTCTGCTGACAAGGTAAAGAAATCTGCCGAGGTTGTAGAAGAAGTGGTCTCTGAGGCGATCCTGAGGCTTCAGAAACGAATCCCTGATGCTGTGATCCATGTATCAATGCCAAATAATTTTCTCATGATCCTATGGATCCTACCCTGATCGAACAAGTGCTGATCAATCTGATGGAAAATGCCCTGATTCATTCAGGAAGCACAGAACCAGTGGATCTGATCATCCGAGAACTGGATGATGCCATTTCATTTTCAGTCCGGGATTACGGCCGTGGACTTTCCGAGGATCTTCTGCCTCATATTTTTGAAGGCGGACAAGTTTCGTCCGGCTCCAGTGACAGCCACAGAGGGATGGGAATCGGACTTTCCATCTGCCAGACGATCATACAGGCACACGGCGGGCAGATTACCGCTGTCAACCATACCGGTGATCGTACAAAGGGAGCTGAATTTACTTTTACACTTCCAAAAGAAAAGGAGAGCTGACAATGCCTAAATTTTCGATACTGATTATTGAAGATGAAAAAATATCCAGACTTTTATGCGTAAATCCTGATCCGTCATGACTACCGGGTTCTTTGTGCCGATGCCGGTACGGAAGGGTTAAGTCTCATCCGTTCTCAATGTCCTGATCTTGTCCTTCTTGATCTCGGACTTCCCGATATGAACGGAAATCAGATCATCCAGGATGTGCGGACATGGTCGAGTATCCCCATCATCGTGATCTCCGCCAGAAGTGCGGAACGCGAAAAGGTGCAGGCTCTTGACCTTGGTGCTGATGATTACATAACCAAACCTTCGGCACTTCCGAACTGCTTGCCAGGATCCGTACCTCCCTGCGGCACAGCAACCGGATGCATACTGATCAGGAGTTATATATCAAAGCCTACAGACATGACAAAATGACACTGGATTTTTCCAAAAGGCTGCTCACCCTGGAGGATGAACCCGTTCATCTGACACCTGTTGAGTATAAGATTGTTGCCTATCTGGCACAAAATTCTGGAAAGGTTGTTACTTATGCCTCGATCCTTTCCAATGTCTGGGGACCTTATGCAGATGATGACAATAAAATCCTGCGTGTAAATATGGCGAATATCCGTCGCAAAATTGAGCTTGATCCTGCCCAGCCACATTATATCTTTACAGAAGTCGGTGTCGGCTACCGCATGGCAGAAGATGACGGGCAGGTCTGATATCAGGCCTGCTAAAATTATGCTAAAAAGACTTTCTTTTTATTCCTTTTCACATTCTTTTTTTCTAAAATAGACACTGTTCAGAATACAAAAAGGAGTGTGCAACATTATGAATATCGGCTTAATTTTACTTATGATTATCGGTGGGGCTGTCGGTGTCTTCTCTACACTTTACATCCTGGTTTCTTTACCTGCGACCATCATCTTTAAGATAATCCGCAAGGTGAGTCATGGTACGCCACTGATGATGTAAACAGCTTATATTAATTAACAATACCAGATACCTCTTTCCTATTTCCCCGGAGCAATTCATTTTCACGAGAAAAACGGTTTCATAATGGACTTGGTTCATAAATAACTTTATTTCGCAAGAAACTCATTTCCATGACGGATTATTTTTTCAGAAAATGTTCTCTCTGGGGATATTCCTGTCTGAAGGCAGCAAGAGCTGCTTTTTGAAGCAGTTCAAACTCCTTATCCATATGCAGCATATGTGGAGCGGCAAATGCGATCATACTGATCTGATCGGCAATTTTCTTTGCCACACTTTCTTCTGATAACTGTCCCATTCCAAATACGATTGAAGTGAATCCTCTTCCTTTCCGGCTTACATCAATCAGCTTTAGAAAAGCATTTTTCAGTTCCTGCAGTAACAGTTCCTGTTCCCATACATTTCTCTTCTCTGCATCAAATAAGCAAAGCTTCGTAATAATTTCTATTGCAAGCTTTCTCTTTTGCCCGCCAAGATCTACAGAGCCTCCTTCTGCAATATATTTTAATTCCATAAGACTTCCTACAAATGCATCTTTTTTGGTCTTCTCTTCCCGTATCTTGCAATCCACAGCTTTTCCATAAACCGGATTTCCGCGGTAGTTCTATCTGCATTTTCACCAATGTTTCTTACTTCTTCCCTCTCTTTGAGCATCTGCTGCCTTTTTACTGCATCCAGCTCCTGATAAAATGCCTCTCTCCACAATTTCTCTTCTCGGTCTTCCTGTCTGTCAGTTTCCAGTCCGGTTCTTCTTTCCAGACCATTTCTTCCTTCCGGCCCAATATTCTTTTCTCTTTGTTCTTCTTTTTTCTCTCTGTCCTGCATTTTCTTCTCCGTCTTCTGCTTATAAAACCACTTGCCTGCTGCTCTGTACAGTTTCTGTAAAGTCTATCTGTTTCTCTGAAAAATATCTATTTTCCTAAAAGTATCTATTTCTCTAAAAATTCATCTACATTCCCGGTTTCTACTTTCTGATATAAAGACATATAGTATCTTCCATCTTTCAGTTTATGCTTACTGATATCATTTCCTTTAAAAAGATCAACAGCAAGCCGGGCTATCTCTCCTGCCTGGTCTACATTATCGTTGTATACTGTTCCCTGCATTGTTCCTTCTTTTACTGCCTCCAGTGCATCCTCCAGTCCGTCTATTCCGAAAATAACCGGTCTTTGTTCCTGACTGTATCCTGCATTTTTATATGCCTCTACTGCACCAAGTGCCATCTCATCGTTATTGGATATAACCAATTCGATCTCGGTCCCATAATGGTCGATCAACTGGCTCATACGATTCTCTGCCTGCCCCCTGTTCCAGTCTGCGAACTGATAACTTAATTTTTCAAGCTCTATGCCATTCTCAATCAGCGTTTTTACCGAGCAGTCCGTCCGGCTGATAGCATCCTGGTGTCCCGCTTCTCCCTCTAAGAGTACATACTGGATCTTGCCATCCTGATTCTTATCTGCTCCCGGATGAGCTTTCAGATAATCTGCTGCAATTTCTCCCTGCATTTCTCCCGACTGCTTTGCATCGCACCCTACATAGTACAGTTGATCCCACTGCATCAGATCTTCTTTTACAGGTTCTCTGTTAAAAAAGATCACCGGAATCTTTTCCTGTCTTGCTGCTTTGATGATATCTGACGGTGCGGTTCTGTCAACCAGATTCACGCACAGCACATCACACCCTGCTGCAATCATTTCTTCCACCAGTTCATCTTGGTCTCTCTGATCATTATCACCATTCTTTACAGAAACAAGAATCTTCATATCTTTTGACTCTTTTAATTTGAGATCCTCCCGGATCTGCTCTGTCATGGTATTGATAAAAGGATCGTCCTGTGTATACGTCACAATGCCTACCCTCAGTGTCCGGTCTGAGGTATTTTCTTTTTTCCACACCCCGGAAATGACAGAGCAAGAACGGACACCGTCAGAAATATCATTGCTTTTCTTCTCTTTTTTCTACTCATAAGAATACAAAAACCTTTCTATATCTTCCGAAAATAAATCTTTTTTGTAAACTACCTGTATTTCTGTTTCATGACTTTCCATCTGATACCAGGAATTTTTTAACTTACTGGCAATCTCATTCATGCTTTCATATCCGACCTCATACAGATCCGGCACGATCAGGCATTGTATCTTTCCTGCATCCAACAGCGAAAAGGCTTTGATACTTGTCCCAATCCCGTAAATTTCTGCTCCGCTATAGAACCATTTTCTGCCTTTTCTCCTACTTCATCCAGAATATATGGATCGAGGACTGCCAGATAATCTACTTTTCTTTCGCTTTCAATATTTCACCGGCATCTTCCTTGCTCTCCTGATTATACTTCCATATGATCCTTCCACCTCCGGCTTCCATCACCTCACAGAATCCTCTGACACGGTTCCTGCTTTCTTCAGTCCTTGCATTTCCTGCTACAACTCCGATTCGCTTTCCATTCATAAGACCGGATGTATTTTTCAACATCTGCTCTGCCAGTTCCTGCCCCATTTTATAGTTATCCGGCTTGACTGTTACAAATGAAGAGGCGGCATCCGCTTCATAACTGTAAATATCCTGCATGATCAGCACAAACGGTTTCGTTCCCTGCAACTGCTCTAAAACCTGCTTCGTATCCTGTCCCGGAGCAGGGTTGATAATAAATGCATCTACGTCATTCTCCAACTGCTCCCGGATCATCTCCTGCTCATCCTCAGAGCTTTCCTGTTCGTCCGTATTACAGATAATCAGCGACAGATTCTGGACTTTGGCCGCCTGCTTCATTCCGTTAAGCAGGCTGTCCCATCTCTTGTCTCCTGAATTTTCTACGATCACCGCCACTTTTTAGGTGGCACATCTCCATGAAAGATACTGTAGAAAAATAGGCTGCAAGAACCGCAAGCAACGCTTCTGCTATCAGGAAAGTTATTTTATTTCTTTTCGTCATATGCTTCTCCTTTCCTGTAAGTCTGTTCCTCCAGTTTTTTTCTGTTCTCTTCTGAAAATGGGATTGCAGGAATATGGATTACAACTTCCGTTCCCTCGTCTGGCTCACTGTATATTTTCAAACCATATTCTTTTCCATACATAAGCTGGATTCTTGTATGTACATTGATCAGTCCCACGCCCGAACCATGCTTTGGTACCTTTCCATTATCCAAAAGAAGATTCTCTACAATCTCCTCACTCATTCCCATTCCATTATCAATAACAGAAATATAAATATCATTTCCGTCCTTTTTTCCTTTGACTGTGATCTTTCCGCCGTCATCTTCGTCCATATTTCCTACTCCGTAATAAATGGCATTTTCCAGAATTGGCTGGATGATCAGCTTAATCGTACAATATTCTTTTATCTCTTCCTCTATAAGGAACTCTGTCTCAAAACGGTCTTTGTAACGAACTTTCTGAATATTCATGTAACTTGTGCTATGTTGCAGCTCATCTGCGATTCTGATGACGGTTCTTCCCTTCGACAGACTGATCCTGAGCAGCTTCGCAAGCTCTGATATCATAAAGACTGCTTCTTCATTTTTATCAGCCTCTACCATCCATGTGATCGATTCCAGCGTATTATACAGGAAATGGGGATTGATCTGACTCTGCAGGACATCCATCTCACTTTTCCGCTTTTCATTCTGCTGCCGGATAATTTCTTCCATCAGGACTTCTATCTGCTCATAGGATTTTTTCACAGAATACCCAAGGTGTCGGATCTCAGAGAATCCTCCGATATAAATATCTTTTGTCTTTCCCGTCTCGTAAGCTTTTACAGATTCGTTCAGTTTGAAAATAGGATTTGATATTTTCTTGCTACAATGCGGTTCACTCCCAGAAGCATCATGAAGAAAATGAGCGTCGTCACGACAATATAATATCGGAACTGCTGGATTTTGGATGTCTGAACACTGTCAGGAACCACTCCTACCAGTCTCCAGCCCGTATAGGAAATACTTCCAACTACAACAGAGCCATTCTGCCATTGACCGGCAATTCATACGTCCCATCCTCATATTCTTTGATCTGTCCACTGTCCTCTGTCAGAAGTCCCCTGTCAATTTCTACCTGTCTTGGATGATAAATCATTTCGCCATCCCGGCTGCAGAGATAATAATAGACTTCATCCGAAGACTGGTTGATGCGTTCCAGGATTTCACGGATCATGGAATATTTCATATCCACCAGTAATACACCGCTTCCCGCTTCTCCCCATCATTAATATCCACCGATCTGCTCAGAGAAATAACCCAGTAATACCGATACGTTCCATCCTCGAACAGATTCTGGATATGAGGGGAAGAAAAATGAATATTTTCGATTTCATCCGCGGCATTCCGATACCAGTCCTGCTGTGCTGCTCCGGCATCTGCCTTCTCGTTGACAAGTGGTTCTGCCGCCACCAGATTCCCTTCATTGTCATACAGTGCCATGCTCTGGATCTTGTCTGTATTAATCTCATAAAGCAGACTGAACTGCCGTTCAAATTCCTGACTGGATATATCATATTCCTGGATAATATTATAATTGACTGCATTGGAAATCTGTCTGACGTTCAATAAATCTGCCTCCAGCCTGTCCACCGCACTCTCTACAACACTTTCTGTGTTTGCAACAGCTGTCTGCCGGATCGCCATTTTAAATCTGCTGTAGATCAGGAATCCCATCAGAACCGTGGTTACGATCGTCAGTACAGTAAGTACAACCATAATAATTGACTGGATATCCCAACTGATAAACTGTCCCCGCCGAAACCATCTCTGTATCCGCATTTTTATTGAATAGCCATAATTTTCCTGTCTCTTCGTATCGTTGTTACTTTTCACTTCGATCCCCTTTTATCACTTCATCCTTCTTTTCTCTTATCACATTTTATATTTGCGAAATGCATTTATCTTTTCAGATGCTCCGTCCGATACTTGGACGGTGACATCCCGAACCGTTTCTTAAAGACATAACTGAAATAATTCGCATCCTGATACCCTACACGTTCCGCAATTTTATAGCTCTTCTCATTTGTCTCAAGCATAAGATCTGCTGCGTGATCCATTCGGTAATCTGTCAGCCAGGAAATAAAAGTTTTTCCCGTTTCTTTTCTAAAAAGTGATGAAAAATACGAATTTGAAACTCCCAGCTCCGAACATACTGTGTCCAAAGAAAGCTCCGGCTGCATATACCGGTCTCTCACAATCCCTTTTGCTTCTTCCACGATACGTCTTGAAGTCGTATTTCTCGCATTTTTCAGTTCTTCACTGATCGCCACTGCTGAATTTACAATCCAGCCTTTCAGAGTACTTTCATCCATCTCCGGCACTTTTTCATAAGGATTTTCTACCTCTGCACAATAATCTTTAAAGTCAATAAGTTATTTGCACAGAACCGATAAAATGCACCTACCATTTCCATCGTTGCCAGCTTGTACTGGCTCACCGTCTTCGCATTCCGGTGCAGCTTTTCGATCTCGCTCTGAGCCGCCTTCTCGATTTCTTCTCTGCTTCCGAGATTGATCGTCTTGAATAAAGCGTGCATCTTGGTATCCTCGGACTGAACTGAAATCTCCTGTTCTGTCGGAGCGATCTCACCGATGTTGATCGCCCTCTGTGTTCCGTACAACACCCGGTAAGACACCGCTTCTCTCGCTCCCGCATACGACTGGTTGATCGTAAACAAACTGTCACAGGCTCTTCCGATCCCGGCTGTTACAACCGCTCCCATCACTCTGTATGCCCATCGACAGAATCTGTCACAGTCATCTGTAAATGCTACAACATCCTCCTCCGAATTTAATTCCATCACAAGCACAGTATTTCCCAGATAAGTAAACATCTGGCTTTCCATTTCTCTGCGATCCGCTCCCGGATCTCCTGCTCTACTGACATGGATAACAACAACACATTCATCCCCTCTGGCACATGATGCTCGGAAGTATGGAAGACAGCACATCCGAAAAGTGGTCCGTCCATACGAATCTGATATGCTGCAAGGAATTTTTCACAATCAGCTTCCGTGATCCGGCCTCGATCAGGGAGATAAATAAATTCGTCTGAAACATCGGCAGCGATTCATTAAAATAATGCTCCAGCTTTTTACATTCAGCTTTTCTTCCCGTTCATTATCCAACGTCTTTTTCAACCTTTTCAGGCACTCTGACAACTCCTGGGAATTGATCGGCTTGAGCATATACTCTTCAATCTCCAGATGAACTGCTTCTTTGGCATATTCAAATTCATCAAACCCGGTAAAAATAATAATATGAATATTCTGATAGTCCTCATTCAAAGTTCTCGCCAGTTCCAGCCCGTCCATATAAGGCATTTTTATATCTGTGATCACCACATCCGGCTGTAGCCGCTCCACAAGTTCCAGTGCTTTTACCCCGTTATTCGCACTGCCGATCACTTCAAATCCAAGAGTTTCCCATTCCAGTTTGAGTCTGATCGCCTCTATTGCTTCTTCTTCATCATCAACAAGAAGTACTTTATATTTATCCATTTTCAGTTCCTTTCTTCCTTTCCCCAACTGCCTCTTATTATAGCAAAGAACCGTTCCATACTGAATACCCTGATTAAAAAGAAATCTCTGCCTGTTCTGGGATCAAAAAAGCCGCCCCGGTCAATTTTTATCTGACCAGAACGGCTCACTGGTCAGATATTCTCTGCCAGTTTCATTTTTACATTGTCGTCCTCTCTGCTACCGTTGCTTATTTCTTCTGTACATATTTCAGACAGTCAAGAGTTACAGCGGCAAGAATGATGATACCTTCAAAGATGAACTGAAGGTTTGTATCAATACCAAGAATTGTAAGAGAGTATGTAAGGGATGTAAAGATCAATACACCGGTTACAACACCTGAAATCTTACCAATACCACCTGTAAATGATACACCACCAACTACGCAGGCTGCAATGGCATCCATATCCCAGCCCTGTCCATAAGCAGCACTACCAGAACCAACCATTCTGTTACACTCAAGCCATGAACCAAATCCGTAAAGGATACCTGCAAGGATAAATGCTCCAAGCGTTACTTTAAATACTGAAATACCTGAAACTGCTGCTGCCTCCGGGTTTCCACCTACAGCATACAGATTCTTACCAAATGTTGTCTTGTTCCAGATGAACCATACAACTATGATCGCTACAACTGCCCAGAGAATGATCGTCGGGAAATTACCGATCTGTGGGATGAACATATTCGGGATCGCTGCATCGATCGCACCGAAAGATACACCCTTTGTTGCATAAGTTACAAGACCGAAGATGATCAGCATGTTCGCCATGGTTGAGATGAACGGATGCATCTTAAATCTTGCCATGAAAATCCTGCAATACAGGAGAATACAGTCGTAAATAAAATACATACAAGCAGGGCAAGAATTGCTCTGGCTGCTACCGGCATATTAGAGAAATCAAAAATATGTCCGAACACACTACCTGTATTGATTCCATTATGCATAATGATGGTTGCTGTAACCATACCCATACCAACCATACGTCCTACGGAAAGGTCAGTACCAGTTAAGAGGATCAGACCTGCAACACCAAGTGCCAGGAACATTCGAGGTGAAGCCTGCTGCAAAATGTTCAGGATGTTCGTGTATGTGAACAGCTGCGTATTCTTGACTACCGGTGTAATGATACATAATGCAATAAAGATCAGGATAATTACAATATACAGACCATTCTTATACAGGAACTGTGCTGTATTAAACGTATATTTGTAGTTCTCATATCTCTGTGCCATCTTCTGTCCGAATGTATATTTTGACATACGGAGCAGATCGATCAGATGATATTTATGAGCAAATGCATCATGCCTTCTGTCCTTGATCTCCTGCAGTTTTGACTCATGAGCCATCTCAGCATCGAAAAGCTTATTCTTATATACATACTTTCATCTTTGATATCCTCAGCAGCAGAAAGCTTTTTCAGGTTCTGCTCATGCTCAGTCTTGATCGTAGCACGTATCTTTTCGTACTCTTCATTTTCAATTGCTTTTTCTGCTGCACAGCTTGCAGCTACTTTATCATAGTAATCTTTATCATAATGCTTTGCCAGATAATCTTCTGCCTCTTTTACTAATCTGGCAACTTTGTCTTTATTTGATGCTTCTACGGCTTTTGCCTTTTCAAGGTCTGCCTTATCCTTTGCAATCATTCTGTCTCTTTCTTCCTTTGACAGATTTTTGTCTTCTTTTGCAATGGCAATATGATTTTTCAGGCTGCGGACTCTGTCAGATCCTTCTACACGAAGTTCATCAATCTGTGCCTGTATCTTTCCAACATATTCTTCAATCGGCTGTAAAAGCTTCTCTCTGCATCAGCCGAAAGGATAGTACTTCTGTCTGCCATATCCAATGCTCCTCTCTCTTACAAATATTTCGCACTAAGTCTCAATAATTCTTCCTGATTCGTTTCTTTTGTATTTACAACTCCTGCAAGGTGTCCATTCGACATAACACCGATACGGTTTGTAATTCCAAGGATCTCAGGCATCTCAGATGAAACTACGATGATCGTCTTTCCCTGCTTTGCCATATTGATGATCAGTTCGTAGATCTCATATTTTGCACCTACGTCGATACCCCGGGTAGGATCATCCATCATGAAGATATTTGGAGAACGCTCCAGCCATTTTCCAAAGATTGCTTTCTGCTGATTACCACCTGAAAGGTTTGCGATCATATCATCCGGTCCCATACATTTTGTATGCATGACTTTGATCTCCTCAGCAGTTGCACGAACCATACTGTCATGAGACAGAGCAATTCCATTTTTATAATGATTCATATTTGCGATTGTCGTATTAAATGTAATATCTGCCTTGAGGAACAGTCCGTTCGCTTTTCGCTCCTCAGTGATCAATGCAAATCCATGATCCATGGCATCTTTTGGTGACGAGAAATTCATCGTCTTTCCATTATAGATTACATTTCCTGCCGCTCTTGTACGCATTCCGAAGATTGTCTCAAGCAGCTCGGTACGTCCTGCACCAACCAGACCATAGAGTCCGAAGATTTCACCTTTTCTGATATCAAAGGAAATATTCTGTAATTTCGGTGCATATTTTGTAGAAAGGTTCTGTACGGAAAGAACCGTCTCGCCAGGTGTATTGTCTACCGGCGGAAACCGGTTGTCAAGAGAACGACCAACCATGGCTGAGATCAGCTCATTCATATCAGTGTCTTTACTTTCTTTCGTCATAACCAGACTACCGTCACGGAGAACTGAGATCTCATCACAGATCTCAAAGATCTCGTCCATCTTATGTGAGATATAGATCAGGGAAATTCCCTGTGCCTTCAGCTGTCTCATCATCTTAAAAAGCTTGGCAACTTCCGGTGCTGTCAGTGATGAGGTTGGCTCATCCAGTACAATGATCTTGGAATTATAAGAGATTGCTTTTGCGATCTCACACATCTGACGCTTTGATACCGACATTCTCTTCATTGGCTGCGTCAGGTTGACAGTGATCCCAAGCTTTCTAAATAAGTCAGATGCTTCCTTTTCATTCTTCCTTCATCGACAACCCCAAGTGAATTTTTGGGATAACGACCAAGGAACAGATTGTCTATAACACTTCTTTCCAGACACTGGTTCAGCTCCTGATGAACCATTGCAACACCATTTTCAAGTGCTTCCTTAGGGCCAGAGAAATTCACCTCTTTGCCGTCTAATATTATAACCCCTTCGTCTTTCTGATACGTTCCGAAGAGACATTTCATCATCGTCGATTTCCGGCACCATTCTCACCCATCAGTCCCATGATCGTTCCGGGCTTCACATTCAGGTCGATATGCTTCAGCACCTTATTTCTACCGAAGGATTTGCTCATGCCATTGATCGATAAGATATATTTGTTCTTATCCTCTGCCATATCTCTACTTCCTTTTCTTAGTAAAAGAAGGGTATCATTTTTATCTGACACCCCTCTGAGTTAAATCATTTTACTTTAAAACAATTAGTTTACTTTGAGAGAATTGATGTGTAAGATGATGCGTTATCTGTCTTAACCATGTTGATTGCGAATGCATCATACTCTCCTGGGTTTCCAAGACGGTTTGTAATATTGGACTCTGTCTGTCCATCACCACCGATGTACTCTACTTTCAGGTTCAGGAGGTCATCATAGTTCTTCAGCAGTGGCTGATATGTAGAACTTAAGAAGTTATCTGAAGCATTGTAGATATCAAGCCATACTTCTTGGATGGACTCTTGCTCTCATCCAACTGGTTAGAAACTTTGTCATAAACCTTTGTGGAATCTGTAAAGTCCTGATAGTTATCTGCTGTTACAGCTACGTTCAATGCGTAGTAGGATCTCTCTTCCTCACTGTATCTGTAATCTTCACCCTCTGTCAGGCAGTTTCCTGCATCATCCGGAGTACCGATACCTGTATCAATATCTACACCATCCAGTGCATTACGAAGTACTCTCAGTGTCAGGTAAGCCTGTACATCTGCGTGCTGGGAAATTGTTCCGCCGTATCCTTCTGCGATTGCTGCAACTGCATCACTATTTGCATCATATCCGAATGTAGGAACTTTCTTATCTTTTGCCCATGCATTGAACATTGACATTCCCATACCATCATTATTGGAAACAACTACATCGATCTGATCTCCAAAGGAAGCTGTCCATGTTCCGATTGCATTACCTGCTGTAGCAGCATCCCATGTAGCTCCTGCGGAGTTCTTCATCTCCTGAGAAGCAAGCTCACGGATTGTATATTTCTTTCCGTCAACTTCAATTGTTGCATCCTGTACAACCTTGGATGATCCATCTACGTTTGTTCCTGCCGGTGTAGAATCAACAGCTCCGCTTGCCTCTACGCCTGTTCCAAGAGCAGAACGGACACCACGTGTACGTGCGATAGAATCATTATGTCCGATATCTCCGATCGCAAGAACATATCCGATCACGCCGTCTCCGTTACGATCCATCTTAGCTGCGTTCTCTTTAATATAATCAAGTACCATCTCACCCTGAAGTTCAGCACCCTGATTAGCATCGAATCCTACATAATATGTATCATCGTTGAAGCTGAGTGCTTCTTTGTCAAGCTCTCCTGTTGAACTGTTGGATGGCTGACGGTTGAACCAGCAAAGCGGCTTGTCCTTATTTGCTACGCTGCTGTCTCCGCCTTTAGAATCTCCACCACCTGATGAACCACATCCGACCATTGAGAAAGCAAGTGTTGCTACAGCTAATGCAGCTAAAAATCTTTTCTTATTCATAATTACATGTCCTCCTATTTTTAGATTTTCGTCTTGCTTCATTGACTAAGCTTATTATAAGCATCTCTTTCCTTTGAAAGAATAGAATATTTTTGGATTTTTTATTAAATTTTTATGATTCATTGATTTTTATATATATATTTAACAGTATTATTAATATTTTTTAGATTCAGGAAGTGGTTTTATGTATCTTTCCGATATTTTCTTTCTGATATTCGACATTTTTCTGCCAATTTTGCACATTTCCCTTCCAGCGATTCACCTGTCAGAAAAACACTTCGTATTCCCCTCAACGAAAAAACCTGCTGCTCCTCTGCCCGAAAGCAGGGGAACAACAGGTTCCTTATAATTTTTATTCAGAGAGTTTCCTGTAATGCTTATTCTTCAGTCGTATCTGCTTTTCTGATACTTCCTCTGCGGCATCACTTTCTCCGGCTGTCTCTTCTGTATTTTCAAGATCAATCTCTTCGTTCAGATCCAGATCTGCATCTAAATCTTCCAGGCTGATCTCATCATCAAGATCCAGTTCATCTTCCATCTGAAGATCTGTATTTAATTTACATCACGGTACTTCTTCATACCTGTTCCGGCAGGAATATGCTTACCGATGATAACGTTCTCCTTCAGACCTACAAGGTGGTCAACTTTACCCTTGATTGCTGCCTCTGTCAGAACCTTTGTTGTCTCCTGGAAAGAAGCGGCTGAAAGGAAGGATTCTGTAGCAAGAGATGCCTTGGTGATACCAAGCATGATCTGCTCACCGGTAGCCGGCTCTTTTCCTTCTGCAACAAGCTGCTCGTTGACTTCCTCGAATTCAAGGACGTCTACCATTGTTCCCGGCAGGAACTCTGTATCACCCTTCTCCTCGATTCGGATCTTCTTCAGCATCTGGCGAACGATAACCTCGATATGCTTATCATTGATCTCAACACCCTGCAGACGGTATACACGCTGTACTTCCTGAAGCATGTAGTCCTTGTGCTGCACGAAGGCCTTTGATCTTCAGGATGTCATGTGGATTTACACTACCTTCTGTAAGCTCATCTCCGGCACCGAGCATTGCTCCGTCCTGGATCTTAATACGAGATCCATAAGGGATAAGGTAAGCTTTTGATTCGCCTGTCTCTTCATTTGTAACAATAACTTCACGCTTTTTCTTTGTATCACTGATCGTTGCACGTCCGGCAAACTCTGTGATGATTGCAAGTCCCTTCGGCTTTCTTGCCTCAAAAAGCTCCTCGACACGAGGAAGACCCTGAGTGATATCGTCTCCGGCAACTCCACCGTTATGGAATGTACGCATGGTAAGCTGTGTACCTGGCTCTCCGATGGACTGTGCTGCCATAATTCCGACTGCCTCACCAACCTGTACGGCTTCTCCTGTTGCCATGTTCGCACCATAACATCTGGAGCATACACCACTCTTACACTTACAGGTAAGGATTGTACGGATCTTAACCTGCTCAAGTGCATTTCCGTTCTCGTCAACGCCCTTCTTCATCACACGCTCAGCACGGCGTGGAGTAATCATATGGTTTGCCTTTACAATGACATTACCATCTTTATCTTTAATGTCTTCTGCAGAGAAACGTCCTGTAATACGTTCCTGAAGACTTCGATCTCTTCATTTCCATCCATGAATGCAGATACATACATTCCCGGAATCGGCTGACCCGGTTTTACGCAGTCTGTATCGTGAATGATCAGTTCCTGTGATACGTCTACAAGACGTCTTGTCAGGTATCCTGAATCGGCTGTACGAAGAGCAGTATCTGCCATTCCCTTTCTGGCTCCGTGGGCAGACATGAAATACTCCAGTACGTCAAGACCTTCACGGAAGTTTGACTTGATAGGCAGCTCGATCGTACGACCGGTTGTATCAGCCATCAGTCCACGCATACCGGCAAGCTGCTTGATCTGCTTATCAGATCCACGGCTCCTGAGTCTGCCATCATGAAGATATTATTATACTTATCAAGACCTGTCAGCAGTGCCTCTGTCAGCATATCATCGGTTGCTTTCCATGTCTCAACAACTTCTTTATAACGCTCTTCCTCTGTGATAAGACCACGCTTGTAGTTCTTTGTAATACGGTCTACAGTTTCCTGAGCTTTTGCGATCATCTCAGGCTTCTGCGGTGGTACAGTCATATCGGAAATCGATACAGTCATTGCCGCTCTTGTAGAGAACTTATATCCGATGGCTTTTACATCATCCAGTACTTCTGCAGTTGCTGTAGCCCCATGTGTATTGATTACTTTCTCAAGGATCTGCTTGAGCTGCTTCTTACCAACATGGAAGTCGATCTCCATCTTCAGTTCATTTCCCTCAACCTCACGGTCTACGAAACCAAGATCCTGAGGAATGATCTCATTAAAGAGAAGACGTCCCAGTGTTGCATCAATAATTCCGGTCATCTCTTCTCCATTTGGAAGAGTCTTTGCCACACGCACCTTGATCTGTGAGTGCAGGGTGATATATCCATTCTCATAAGCAAGAATTGCCTCGTTCACGCTCTTGAAGAACATGCCCTCGCCCTTTGATCCCGGTCTTAACTGAGTCAGATAGTAAATACCAAGTACCATATCCTGTGAAGGAACAGCTACCGGACCACCATCAGACGGCTTCAGCAGGTTGTTCGGTGAAAGGAGCAGGAAACGGCACTCTGCCTGTGCTTCCTGTGACAGTGGTACATGGACAGCCATCTGGTCTCCATCGAAGTCGGCATTGTAAGCCGTACATACCAGCGGATGAAGCTTGATCGCCTTACCTTCTACAAGGATCGGCTCAAATGCCTGGATACCAAGTCTGTGCAGTGTGGGGGCACGGTTCAGCATAACCGGATGCTCCTTGATCACATCTTCAAGCACATCCCATACCTCCGGCTGAAGTCTCTCAACCATCTTCTTTGCATTTTTAATATTATGTGCTGTTCCGTTTGCTACAAGTTCTTTCATAACAAATGGTTTGAACAGCTCGATTGCCATCTCTTTCGGCAGACCACACTGATAGATCTTCAGTTCCGGTCCAACGACGATAACAGAACGTCCTGAATAGTCAACACGCTTACCAAGCAGGTTCTGACGGAAACGTCCGGACTTACCTTTCAGCATATCAGACAGAGACTTCAATGCTCTGTTACCAGGTCCTGTTACCGGACGTCCACGACGGCCGTTGTCGATCAGTGCGTCAACAGCTTCCTGAAGCATACGCTTCTCGTTTCTTACGATAATGTCCGGTGCTCCCAGCTCAAGGAGTCTCTTCAGACGGTTATTTCTGTTGATGATCCTTCTGTACAGATCATTCAGGTCAGATGTAGCGAAACGTCCACCATCAAGCTGTACCATAGGACGCAGATCCGGTGGGATAACCGGGATTGCTGTAAGGATCATCCACTCCGGTCTGTTGCCGGACTCGCGGAATGCTTCTACAACTTCCAGACGCTTTACGATTCTCGCACGTTTCTGTCCTGTCGCATTCTCCAGTCCTGCCTGAAGTTCTGCATATTCCTTCTCAAGGTCGATGGACTCAAGAAGTTCCTTAATGGATTCTGCACCCATTCCTACACGGAATGCATTTCTTCCATATTTTTCTTTTGCTTCCTGGTATTCTGCTTCAGAAAGCACCTGCTTGTAGGCAAGATTTGTCTCGCCTTTGTCAAGTACGATATAAGAAGCGAAATACAGGACTCTCTCCAGAGTTCTCGGAGAGATATCAAGGATCAGACCCATACGGCTCGGGATGCCCTTGAAATACCAGATATGCGATACCGGTGCCGCCAGAGCGATATGACCCATACGCTCACGGCGGACACTTGCCTTTGTTACCTCAACACCACAGCGGTCGCACACGACTCCTTTATAACGGATCTTTTTGTACTTTCACAGTGGCACTCCCAGTCTTTACTTGGTCCGAAGATTCTCTCACAGAAAAGTCCGTCTTTTTCCGGTTTCAGTGTTCTGTAGTTGATTGTCTCCGGCTTCGTAACCTCACCTTTTGACCATTCCATGATCTTTTCAGGTGAAGCCAGGCCGATCTTTATCGCATCAAATGTTAACGGTTCGTATTGTTGTTCATTGTTATTTGGCATAAAAACGGCTCCTCCTTATTATTCCTCACCCAGGTAGTCATCATCAAAACTTAAGTTCTCAAGATCGCTGTCGTCCGGGTCTTCCTCTTCCGGCTCTACGTTCTCAAGTTCCTCACCAACAAATTCCTGCTCCGTAAATCCATGATCTCTGAACGATTCATTTTCATCACGGTATCTTCTGTCGCCCTCGATGATATGACGCAGATCTGTCTCGCCATAATCAACACTCTCCATGATCTTGACCTCTGTATTGTCATCACGTAATACGCGGACATCCAGTGCAAGAGACTGAAGTTCTTTCAGGAGAACCTTGAAGGATTCAGGAACACCCGGTTCAGGAATATTTTCTCCTTTGATGATCGCCTCGTAAGTCTTCACACGTCCTACAACGTCGTCCGACTTCACTGTCAGGATCTCCTGCAGTGTATAAGATGCACCATAAGCCTCCAATGCCCATACCTCCATCTCTCCGAAACGCTGTCCAACCGAACTGGGCTTTTCCTCCCAGCGGCTGCTGCGTTACAAGAGAGTAAGGACCTGTAGAACGTGCATGGATCTTATCATCTACCAGGTGATGCAGCTTCAGGTAATGCATATGTCCGATCGTTACCGGACTGTCGAAGTACTCTCCGGTACGTCCGTCACGCAGACGAACCTTTCCGTCTCTTGAAAGCGGCACACCTTTCCAAAGCTCTCTGTGAGCTCTATTCTCTGAAAGGAACTGCAGTACTTCCGGACGAAGCTCCTCACCATGCTTCTTTTCAAACTCTTCCCATTCAAGATTTACATAATCATTTGCCAGATCCAGTGTATCCATGATGTCATTCTCGTTCGCACCTGCGAATACAGGAGTTGATACATTGAATCCCAGTGCTTTTGCTGCAAGACTTAAGTGGATCTCCAGCACCTGTCCGATGTTCATACGTGAAGGCACACCCAGCGGGTTCAGCACGATGTCCAGCGGGCGTCCGTTCGGAAGGAACGGCATATCTTCTACAGGAAGGACACGGGAAACGACACCCTTGTTACCATGTCGTCCGGCCATCTTATCACCAACAGAAATCTTTCTCTTCTGTGCAATATAGATACGGACTGCCTGATTTACTCCCGGAGACAGCTCATCACCATTCTCTCTGGTAAATACTTTGGCATCCACTACAATACCATATTCTCCATGAGGTACTTTCAGAGATGTATCTCTTACCTCACGTGCTTTCTCACCGAAGATCGCACGAAGCAGTCTCTCCTCGGCAGTCAGCTCTGTCTCTCCCTTTGGAGTTACCTTTCCGACAAGGATATCTCCGGCACGTACCTCTGCACCAATACGGATAATTCCTCTTTCATCCAGATCTTTCAGTGCATCATCACCGACACCCGGAATATCTCTCGTGATCTCTTCAGGTCCGAGCTTTGTATCTCTTGCTTCTGCTTCATACTCTTCAATATGAACGGATGTATAAACATCTTCCTGAACCAGTCTTTCACTTAAAAGAACGGCATCCTCGTAGTTATAACCTTCCCAGGTCATGAATCCGATCAACGGGTTCTTACCAAGAGCCATCTCTCCGCCGGAAGTGGACGGACCATCTGCGATTACCTCGCCTGCAGCCACACGATCTCCCTTGAATACGATCGGTCTCTGGTTGTAGCAGTTACTCTGGTTACTTCTGGAGAACTTGG
>ENA-OQDF01000169-OQDF01000169.1-human-gut-metagenome-genome-assembly--contig:-NODE-169-length-24379-cov-2.130711_pt1 | contig 24379 bp, 37 predicted proteins | sample MGYA00242769_ERZ504597 | MGnify/ENA primary metagenome ERZ504597 (study PRJEB26092, sample SAMD00036305) | human gut metagenome | host: Homo sapiens | study: EMG produced TPA metagenomics assembly of...
AGATTATAATGTTCAGTCTGATAAACTTACCATCAGCAGCAGTTGTCGCAAATTTGCGACAACTGGAACATTATCCAGTTCTTCTTTAAGAGCATTATTAATATGCTTACCAATTGTCTTTACATCACGGTCAAATAGTTCAGCAAGTTGTGAACGATTCAACCATACATTATCTCCATCTAACCTAACTTCTAGTCTAAGAGAATCATTAGGCTGATATAGTATTATTTCTCCTTGTTCCATTTTGTTTAGAATTTATACAGAATATTATTCGACAAAGAAATCACAATCATAAACATCTGTACCGGAAGGGAACTCCACCCTTACGCAGTAATTGCCGCAAACTATATATTTTTCTGATACGATAGTTCCGGTTTCTCCAGTATTCGGGTCTGTAACTTGGTAGCCTGGTACCATCTTGGCAAGTTCGGCTTTCATCTTATCTGAGGTAAAAACAGTTATGTTGCATCCACAATGTTCATAATAGACAAGGCCCATATCCATAGACTGTGTAACCTGCTCTACGATATCCATGATTCCTGTTTACTGAGTATAGTTTCAGTTTCAAACTGCTGTACCTTTATATCGGGTAATTTCTTTATAAAATCTTCTTTTGTCATAATAAGTGTTCTATTAATTATGAATTAACGATTTGAAATTATTTACAATAGTGTACGTTTTGATTTTGTAACAGATTCAAAACTTAAGAATGTACCGTCAGCATCTTTAAAAGCGTTGCAATGTTCTAGATAATTTCGTGTAGCATCAAAATCATCACCCTGAATATTGGCACTGAATTGTCTTACACGGGAAATAGCTCTTATAAGGACACTCGGATCATTTCTTCTTGTCAATCTGCGAAGGGCATTAAGATAATCCTCTCTGAATACAGTCGGAATAATAATCTTCGACTGGTCAGCGGCCACCAGTTCCGCATTCATCATAATTCTGGAAATACGGCCATTCCCGTCAGTAAAAGGATGTACTTCACTTATCATAAATAGTATGAAGAGAGATTTAGCAAAGGCATTGTCCAATGCCTGATAATATTCAAAGCCTTTTCTTAGGGTTCCTCTCACAAGTGTACAATCTACAAAATGTGTATCTCCGGCATGATTGTTCTGCATCTTGAACATACCGGGATTCTTGTCAGGGCGGGCAGCATCATCACCCGATGTCTGTCTTGAAGAATATCTATCAGTTCATCCGATGACGAAGGAACACGTTTCATTTCTCTGCGGCTTGCCACAAATGTGAAATGTACCAAGTACGTCATGAGAATCTGCATTGCGAGCAGGCAGCGGCTGTCCGGTTTCTATAATCTGTCTCGCATCTTCTATTTCAAACTCCGTACCTTCAATATAATTGGAGAAATAACTCTCGAAAAAGGCAAAATTCCGAAAGGCAGATGTTTCTACATTAGGTTCGTCTATTATTTCAAACGGTTCATTATGCAATGCTTCAAACAGGATACCGAAAAGTTTTACACGTTCTGCATCAAAAGGTTCACCGTTTGCTCTGGCCACGGCACCTGAAGAAGTCAATATAGATACTGGTCTTGTAAGTAACAACGCGCCTATGATAGAATTGAGAGTATTGAACTCCTCTTTCATACCAAGCTCCAACGAGCATTCTCTCGCCTTATCCCTGAAATCGTTCAGCCCTTTTTCTCCATTCACCTGAAGATGTTTTTCCAAGTAGTTTTCAATATATTCACGAGGTAAGCACTTAGACACACCACCACGTGAACGACTGGCCTGTAGATTCTCCAATGTTCTTCTTTCAGCACTTGATATATATAGATTCTCTATGAAAGGCATGTCACGTTCACTACCGCCATGTCCTTCCATCAAGTGAACCTTTAAACCCGGAAGTTTCACATTTTTCGTATATTCGTATGTAAGGTAAATATCTCCGGCTTCAGTAGGTTTTAACTCAAAAGCACTCCTATGACTGATTACAGCATGAGGGAAAAGGAAGCCTAAAATGCGAAAAACATTGCGCTTGACTATATCCTCCAATGAATCCTCCATATTGGGAGTATATATCTTAGATGTTATCTTACGGATACTGCCTTCATTTACCATTTTCTTCCTTTTGCTTTCACTCATATCTATACCAGCGAAAAGGATTTCCGAAATATTCAGTGCGATACTCATATTTTATAAATCGATATTTGCTACAAAAATAGTAAATAAGAAGACTAATAGAAATATTTAAAACCATTTTCAGTCTGATAAGAAGTAACTTTTGACCATTTCTAGTCTGATAAGACGCAAAAGTCTTCTATGGATGACTTGTGTATAATTATTTTCTGTTTGGTTGAATATCCTCTTCGGCCAGATAGTTATAAATTGTCTGTTTGGCCTTTATGCCGGTTATCTCCATTATCTGCTGTACGGCTGTACCAGCCTTATAGAGTTGGATGACAGCCTCCTTCTTCGGCTTTTTCATCTTCATTCCTTCCTGTCTACCGAATTTGACACCCCGTTTCTTGGCAGCCTCGATTCCGGCTTTGCAACCTTCAAGAATAAGATTGCGGTTATACTCGGCCAGTGATGCGAGTATCTGCATAGTGAACCTGCCGACAGCGGTAGAAGTATCAAGATTGTCCTGAAGGGAAACAAGTTTGATTCGCCGTTGCTCCAGTTTGGCACAAAGATCGAGCATTTCCTTGACGGATCTGCCTAATCGGTCAAGTCGGTAAATGACAAGTGTGTCGCCGGAACGTAGATAATCCATGCAAGCAGCCAGACCTTCACGCTTAAACTCCTTTCCGGAGATTTTATCTGTGAAGATACGGATGCACCCAGCATTGTTCAGTGCATCTTCCTGAGAAGAGAGGTTTTGCTCCCTTGTACTTACTCTGGCATATCCTATTTTTTCTCCCATAAGTCTAAATTATACTTGATTTTTCAAAGTTATTAGATTTAGACTTAAAAAGCAAGAAAAAAGCCCTATATATATAATGTATAGGGCAAATTAATATAGTCTATAATAATCTATAAGTAAGAACACCCCATATCAGGTAGTTGTTCTCTTCAGTAATCTTTATGGGTGAATATTCCTCGTTGGCCGGTACGAGCCAGATACATTTCTCCTTATCGTCAAAGCGCACAGTCTTCAGCGTGAACTCTCCATCGATGAAAGCCACAACGATGTCACCGTCCTGAGGCTCCAAGGCCTTGTCTATAACCAACAGGTCGCCATCATCAATACCACAGTCCTTCATTGAATCTCCGGAAGCACGGGCATAGAATGTTGTGGCCGGATGACGTATGAGTCCCGGTTCAGGTCTATGCTGTCAGTCATGTAGTCCTGGGCCGGTGAAGGAAATCCAGCTCTCACACCTTGATCTGCAAACGGCAATGACAGTTCACTGCTCAGGTCAGCAGAATACATGGTAAGTTTTATGTTCATCAGTAGACCTTTCTCCAGCATTTCCTTACGAAGAAGTTCTTTCTCAACCTCAGTCATATCAGCCAGTTTCAATCTGTGCGGATTCTGTATCTGATAAGCCTTGACATCATCAATCACATTCTGGAAGTCATACAGAAATTCGCGAGAAGCGCCATGCCTTCTGTAGATTTCAATGGCTGCTTCCAATACTTCTACTGTGCAGCTGTCATCGCCCTGAAATACGATAGCCGGTATATCATTTACGATGCATTTTCTTAATAAAGCAAGTTGATCTTTCATATTTTGATTATGTTACAAATTCAAAAATAACATAAAATAATTTAGTTGTGTAATTTATCCTAATCATACACCATCTACAGATAGTTGTGATACAGATAAATGGATAGTTGTATAAAACCGTCCATATTAAATATTTTTCAATTTACTTATTGAAGCAACAAACTCTTTGGCAGGTTTGAAAGCAGGTATATCATGTTCCGGCACAATTAATGTAGTGTTTCTGCAAATATTGCGAGCGGTTTTCTCTGCTCTATGCTTCAGGATAAAGCTGCCGAAGCCTCTTAGAAAGACAGGTTCCTGATTTGCCAATGAAGATTTTACTTCAGACATGAATGCCTCTACTACTGTTAATGCTGTTGCGTAATCTATACCAGTAGAATAAGATATTTGTTTAACTAATTCAGATTTTGTCATATAGCTATTTATAAAGGTTGATAATAAATACATTAAAATAGGCACAAAGATAATAATTAGGAAGCATCAGATTTCAATAATGACAATTTTAAAGAGCCATCACACAACAAATCATAATATAAATAAAGCAACGGTTTTAAATAAGACCGGATAGCCGGAACCTGCAAATATATTTTCTTATTTACCATAACACACGAAAGCTTTTCATAACCGTTTGGTATATGCTTATTAAGCTGAGAGATAAAATTAATAATCTTTTGAGGAGTAGGCCAGTTCAAGAACTGAATGGTCACATTCATATCATCATAACTAACAGATAATTTATAAGAAAGATCTTGTGAGGTAACGAGAGAAGAAATAAGAAGCAGAGCCTCTAAATAATTGCTACCAGCCATTACTATTATATCTCTATCACAAGATATTTTTGACAAAACATAATCAATCAGCAAAGTTGAAGATGAAGAAAGCAAATATCCTGTTGAGTCTGGATCACCGGATTTATCCAGACCAAAGAACAAGACAGGATCCCAGCAGATATATACAGAGCCAGACTTATCTGTGCGTATTGAAGCCAGGCACTGATTATCGTCAAACAAAAGTCTTGTAGTTCCCTTAACAGGATCAAATTGAAAAAGGTTGCGATAGGCATCCAGCCCTGATTTATCCTGATGTATAGATTTGAGCAAATAGCCATGCAGTCCAGATACATGCTTTAGTTTCACATTTGTTTCTTTTGCCGAAACATCAAACAAATAATCTATTATTTGTTGTCTGCTGCAACGAACAGGCAGGGAAAACTCTTCGCAATCTTCCAATTCTTCTAAATTAACCTTCAGTAATTCAGCCAGCATAATAACCGAAATATCCGTAAAACCGTATAATTCCATACAGCAAATTACGTTATTTTCATTACAATAAATGAGATAACCCCTATTGTTGATTCTATAAAGGCGAAAAAATCACCATACTCTACTGGAGTATATTCTTTGAAAAGTGACTGGAAGTTCATATTAGATATTTTTAAAGTGACAAATCATTATTTTTATGTTTCTTTTTCCGTTTCAATGGCGGAAGATCATCTTCTCTATTTTTCCGGTTACCGCCTGTAATATCAATATCTGGTATAAAAGGATGTGCAGAATGTGACATATATTCATTATCGCGTTCTAAAGAATCTCGCCACTCCCCTACCCTGTGAATCGTGTTGTCATGCAACAACGGTTCATTGGATAAATGACTCTGAATATTAGCATAGGTAAATTTGCGAGATATATCGGAAGCTTTAAATTCAAATGGAATATCTGTATCCATGACAGAATAAGTAAGTCCATATATACCTTTACTATTCACATGTTCCTTTATACCTATACCAGATTCTTTCAATAAACGCTTAAATTCATCATAAGAAGCTGATTTATTCAGTATCAGATTCAGTTTATTGAACAGGTAATGTTTCTGTTCATCGTATGACATTGACTTTGCATCAAAGTTCATATATCCATATCTGAATTTCTGAGGAAAGGATGTATCCTTAATATAAAATGAATCTTCAGACAGGCCATAAACATAATAGGACTTGTCTTTCTTACTTGTCAGACGCATATACACTCCCTCCTTCTGCAAATTGGCCCTGAACTCCTGAAAGGTGGTACTTGAAGCAAAAGCTTTATCAAGTCTGGATAAAAGATCATCCTTATATAAAGATTTCAGGAAGCCACCTTTTTTAAGGATAGAAAGAATTGAATCATATTCATGATTGCCAAGAACTGACATCCATTCTTCATTGCTCAGTTTTGATTTTTGTAATCTGTCGGCAAGCAGTTCAGCTGCACCTGAAGAAGATAAAATATTCATCACCCTTTCTTTAACAGCATAATTTCTGAGTGCTTTTTTCAAAGCATTATCAAAATAGTAGCGCTGTCCGGATATTGAGGATAATCGTTCTTTAGTTCTTTCGTTTTCTTTAAGGCTAACAAGATTATATTTCTTTTCAAGTTCCCGTGCTAACTTTTCAGAGCGTTGGTAATCCAAAGAATTTGATACAGATTTACCTTCTGAATCTATGCGACTGTGCAATATATGGACATGGGAGTGCTCCTTGTCTTTATTTAAAATAATGGAGTAACAACAGTTCCCATACCCCATCTTCTCCATATATTCTTTAGAGAGATTAATCCAATTAGCCTCAGACAATCTTTCACCTGGAGAAAGATTCAAGGTGATTTCAGAATAAGGTAATTTCACCCTGTCATTAAGCGAAGAGAAAAGAAACATATAATCAGAAAAAGAAGATAAAGAATCACCTGTAGAGTTGAATAATTCTTTTGCTTCACCAGAAGAAATCTTCTCCACTGATAATCTATTTTTCTGCTAAATGTTGACATGGATGAAAAAGCCGGTTCAATTTTAGCAATCATTTCAAACAAGTTTTTTGGTTATTTCAGATACCATATTCAAAAAATCATGTAGTTCCTGAAGATAAAGTTTTATATTATCTTCAGGAGGAATCATATTAATTTGTTTAGCAATCTGATTGATATTGTTCCCTATTCTCTTTAATTCTATAACGGTCTGAATATCGGTTTTGGTAACAGCAGAACCTTTAAATGCCATATTTCGTAAATAAGAAGATATGCTCATATCATGTTCATTAGCCAAAGAAACAAGCATCTCTTTTTCCTTTTCTGTCAATCTCAATATAAAAGATTCGGTACGTTTTTCGTTCATAATACTAACAATAAATGTGTGAGTAAACCGAGCTGAATACATCAACTCGGTTGATGCAAGGCGTTTTTGTATATACAAAAACATACCTTGCGTGTACTAAAGTAATCAAGATAATTATGATAAGCAATAAACCCTGGGTATTTTATTGATTTAATTAATCTGGATTAAAAAAAACAAGGACATAATAAGTAATTATGTAACAAACGTAAATATATAACAGAATAACACATGTTACATATATACAATATTACATACGTTTATTAGTTACATCATCACTTTGTATCATTAGTAACAATGTAATATTATAACATTATTACATTATTATTTACTTACATTATAACATATTTTCTTATGTTGTTAATATCATAATATAGTAAATATGTTATTAATATTTTACGTTAGGAATAAATATCTTACTTTTTCAAGTAATAAATAATGTGATTTCTTGCATAAGTAATTTATAAAGTATATATTTGCAAAAGAACATAATTTAATAGCATATGGGAAAAAAATTACCTGGTATTACTTTAGCTTTTGAGAACCCCAAAGGTGGGGTAGGAAAGTCAACCCTTACTGCGTTATTTGCCGGTTACGTACACTCAATGGGCGAGGATGGCATTAATATTGGGGTTGTAGATATAGACGACATGCAGAATACAATGGGAAGGCTACGTCAGTCAGAAAGTGATGAAAGCAATAACCTGAAGGAAGAATATGAAGTGATGAATATATCTTCTTCAGAGTTTATCAATCAGCTTGATATGCTGAAGGAAAGTTTTGATGTCATATTAGTAGATTTCCCGGGTAATCTTAAGCAAAACGGAGTAGTAGAGGCTTTGCATTTCATAGACATCGTAATCATGCCTTTTGAACCAAACAACACGGATTTAAGCGCAACACTATATTTCTACGATAATGTGTATAAAAATATAATAAAGGCAAGAAAAGAAAATGGCTTAAAGACAACTGTAAGAGGTGTAATGAATAGGGTAATGACGAATGTCATTGAATTCAAAGAGTTAGTCAGTAAAAAGGAAAACCTTCCTTTCCAGCTCATGGAAAGCTTTATAAAAGATTCAAGAGTAGATTATCAAAGGAACTTGTCAACGTTGAGCAGTAATTACCATCATCCGTGTGACCAGTTTTGTGAGGAAGTTATAGAATTAATCAGCAAACATATAGAGGAGGAGTAACATGGGAAATAAAACAACTTCAATCGGCATGAGCAAGCTCTTGGCTAATGCATCCAAGATGGAAAAGGAAATAAAGGAAACAGAAACGTGGCTCCTACAATAACTGCGGAAGCAGAGCAGACAAAACAGAATGGCGAAGAGCAACCACAGGAAGTAAAAGAAGTTATCAAACCTGAAGAAAACATACTTTCGGAAAAAAAGAACAAGGACGAACAAGAGGATAAGGAAAAGAACAAGTCTTGCAATCGAAAGGAAGAGTACAGTTTATTATTCCAGGAAAGGAAAATAAAAGAAGTGGAGATGATCCGCATATCAAAAGAAACACATGCTAAACTGAAGAGACTTGCCAATGTATCTGATGTAAGTATGCACGTATTGGCAACTAATATTCTAGAAATAGCATTTGAAAAATACAATAAAGAAATTCAAGCAGCAGTAAAGAAATATATGAGTTTATAGTATTTGAATCTGTTACAGAATCAAAAGCCAGGTAATGGGTAAAGCAGGAGTATAAGAATCCTGTTTTACCCGTTTTTTTTAAACTTAAACATAACCGCACATGTCATAAATGAACATATGAGGTAGCATAAAATGATGATTATATAACCCGGACACTTTTGCACAACTATTAGTAAAATCTGGGGTAAGTGGGACACTTTTACACAACTGCGGGAAAGTGTCCTAATTTTTATATCGTCAAAACAGAATAGTTAATGAATGTGAACAACTCAGCATTTACCCTAATAATATTTTTCCGAAGTATGTTTACACAAGTTGAAGCATTTCTTTATTTAGGTTTTTAGGATATTAGGATTATGTGGGACACTTCTACACAACTGACAAAAACAGAAAAACTGTAGATACCGCTTGTGAAAAGGCTTTTTGAAAATAAACGCAAAATTAAGAATGGGACACTTCTACACATCTAACTTCAAAGTCGGGACACTTTTACACATCTGGAAGAAGCAACTGGGATACTTTTACACATCTGGAAGAAGCAACTGGGATACTTTTACACATCTGGAAGAAGCAACTGGGATACTTTTACACATCTGAAAGAAGCTATCGGGACACTTTTACACATCTGGAAAGGCATAAAACCATCCATTTAGGACGGTTTTACACAACTAATGAAAAGACTTCAAATAAAAGGGAGATAAAAACTTAATGTTAATTTTTGTAACAGTTCACTTTGTGGCACAATTTTTATTGTAAGTATAAAAAAAGAGAAACTGGGACACTTTTACACATCTGGACAAACGATTTATTTCATTATTAGCTATTTAGTGTATAAATAATACACTAAATGAATAGAAAATCGCTATATTTGCAAACAAAGAAACGGTTAAATTATGGTTGAAACAGAACAATACAAAGAACTCAGCAGGGTACCACGAACATTAAGCGAACCCAATAATGGTGCTAGTCTTGATTTATTAATTGAATCAGGAGGAACAATCATGCATGATATCATAATTTTTGCCGCTAACACGCAAATGAAGGATCTGTTCGGTGACATGTGGTTTTCGATTGAAGACTTCTGTACGGTTATGGGGTATGACAGGACAAAACTCCAGCGCAAGTTGACCGAAGAACAGAAAGCAAAAACATTTGGCCAGTTAACGCCTGTTTATAAGACTGAATATGAGGGTGAGCAGATAGAACATCCTATAGAAACATTTTTTGAGTCTGCCTTATTCAGTTTAGGTAAGAATACACTCAGTGTTGGCTATACTGTAAATGGAGTATCAAAATACAAATTTATCCCTATTTTAGAAAGCTTCGACATCAAAGACAATTTTGGAACAAAGAAAAGGACGAAGCGATTGTATAAGGTGAATCTGAGTAAAGATTTGAAGAATATGATGTTCACCGGATATAATCTGATAGACCTTAAAGACTATAGATGTCTGCCAAACAAAAGGGCATACCGGAAATTCTATCTGAATTTGTCCAAAATGATTTTACTTATAAAACATAAGATACAACAAGGTCAGGAACCAGAGTTTACATTGACTGTGGATGAATTGGCCAAGCACTTCGATATAAACATAGCAAATAACCATGACCGCAAGAAAAAAGTGATTGCAACATTAAATGCAATAAACAAGAATCTGACACAAACAAAATTCGAATACGAGTTTGTGAAAAAAGAAAATGAGAAGTGGGCATATAGCGTAAAATTCAGATTTTCAGAAGAAACCCTCAAATATTTTGATGAAAAGGCAAAAGCAATAATTACCGCAAAATATTATGAAGGCCTCAAAGATGCCTTCTTAAGAAAAAAGGGAGTACAAGTATATGAAACCTATAAATATAAAGATTGTTTCATATTTGGTAGCGGAAGTTTTAATGAGGAGTTTACAGAATGGGCATACAGCGATGATGATTTAGAATTAAAAAACGAGATTTATAGAAATACATATATCCACGTTATGAAGATGCCACCAAAGGAAAATTATACTATAAATATGGCTGATATTAGGCAATTATAGGAGATAAATAAATAACTTTTTATAATTTTGCAACGGATTTCCATGTCATATGGGAATCGTTTTTACATACGTACAGCTGCCAAACGGAAGAGTGGTGTCAGAAGTTAAACTATAAAGCAGCTGCGAACCCGTACCGAATAACACGGCGCGGGGAAGCAGTGCTTTATAAGGGAAACACCACCCCCTCGTTTGGCAAGGCGGAACCGTGCCTTTATATATATTTATGGCACCTAGACAAATAACTAAACTCATTGAAGAAACCATCGAGAAGATGGAACTTCAAGAACACATCTGTTTTACGCAAGAAGAAAAAATCTATTTTGAAGAGAATTTCGAACCTTTTCATTTGAAAAAAGGACATTATCTTATTACCAAAGATGAATTGGTTGAGCATTTCTACTATTTGGAAGAAGGAATCCTGAACATCTGCTTTCCTGACGCTAAGGGTGGCTTTGTTAATGCACGATTTATGGATGACAGGGCATTCATAAACCCTTTTTTCCTGCATAATCCGGAACACAAAGCCTGTTACAGTATCAAAGCCAATACAAACTGTAAGGTATGGCGAATGAAAAAGCACAAGGCTTATGAGATGTGCGGAGAATCTTTCAATTTCTGTAAGCTGGCTATTTTTCACCTTGAAAAATCTCTTATGCACAGAATAGAAAGAGAAGAAGGAATACACTGCATGACTGCGACCAAAGGTATGAAAAGGTATTAAATAAAGAAAAATGGCTTTTTAAACATGTTCCATTAAAGGAAATAGCAAGGTACATCGGAATAACACCACAGGCTCTCAGTAAAGCCAGAAAAAAGATCTTCAGATAGCTTACAAAAGGACAGGATACTTTTACACAACTAGTATCCTGTCTTTTTTGTGCTTGCCATTATATGTTTTACATCATAACAAAAAATGAAACTAGATTAATAAAACAGCATGTCGCTGAAATTAAAATGTCTTTTTATTTGCGGTTTTGCATATTATCTATATGTTTGGACAGAATCAATTGAATTTCCTGACAGAATGAGCAGGATTTGATACAATTACTAAATTAGGATATGATAAAACATAAAAATAATAAACTGGATAATATTAACTTTAAAAATAGAAAGCACTATGTACAGCAACATGAAAATCGTAATACTGATTCTCCTCCTGTTTACTGGAGGCAGTGTGATTAAAGCACAGAGACACTACAAGAGGATTTCAGCTTTAGAAGGTAGTTATGGTACCAATATATTCGGAAAAGCTGATAACATGGCAAATATATCATTCTCAAAATACATTGACAGAACATCCTACTGGAAAGCTGGATTGAATTATTTTGAAAAGAGTTTCGATTATTCAGTCAATACTGAAGCAACCCAGCCTTTAGGCATAATGCCGGTAATGCAGAACCAGCAAAGGGAAGAAACAGCCCGGAACTGGTTTGTAAACGGCAGTTATAACCGAACAATAGCCAGTAACCTTAAATCAATCTACTGGAATATAGGTATAGGATGTTTTCTGGGCACAGAATACACCAGACATCCATCAAAAGAGTATCAATTTATCGTTGGTCCGGAAATAGGGACTGAAATAGAACTTTTCATATTGCCAAAGCTCGCATTCACCGTCGGAATAAAAGAAATGTGGAGTCCGTTGTCTGTAAAGAACTGGAATACCGTATGGAATGCGGGATTGAAGATTCTCCTTTATAAATAAAAATCATGTTACTTATTGTCTTATTGCAAGCCAGTACAGATGTATCCGGCTGATATCGTTGTACCGTGAAGTAGGTGCAATGCTGGTTGGTATTGGCTTATTTGTGCAGGATTATCTGTACTTAAAAGCTGATAACCAATCATGAAAAAACAAAGGAAGCTATTATTACCTATGTAGTAGCGTTGGTTGTCTGGCTATTAATATGGTCGTTGATATGAGCATAGCAGATGTTATTATACTTATTGTCATCTCTCTTGGTATCTATCATTTTCTGACTAAAAGAAAGTCCCGAAAGACGGGCGAAATAATGAAAAGAAACAAGTACCTGGAGTAGAGAAAGACAAAAGGGAAAATATACAGGAAAAAGCGCCGGTCATCAGGGTAATCTTTCAAGTTGAGAACACCGAGGAAGATGACCTTGCCAAGGAGATAGCGGACATGTTCTTAGATGGGAGAACTTACTATTACAGTGGGAAAAAGCCGGAAGAAACAAAAGAAAAAACGGAAGACACTGAAATGGAAAAGTTCGTAAGGTTTGAAGATGTACAATGGAATTTAATTAAAACAATACAAGTATAAAACTTTAAAATTAAAGAATTATGGAAGTACTAAAGCAATTAAGAAAGAGATTTGAGAATGTAAACAACAGTGTAAGCAGGTGGGCAGTAGGTCTTATGTTTCTGTTCATGGTGGCAGCTCCGATTGAATTAGAAGCACAGAGCGGCCTTAAGATAAGTAGTCTTTCGGAAGTAACAGACACAGCTAAGGAAGGTGCTGACACAATCCTTGATGTCGCAAAATACATTCTCGCAGCCGTTTTGGGTATCGCACTGGTGTTCGTGATTTATTCTCTTGCTACAAATAATCCACATGCCAAAGAATACCTGTTAGGATGGATCATTGCAGTTGTAGTGATTATGGTTGCCTTCCTGATTATCTGAGCCATGAGAACCATGAGGAAAATAAACAAGCCTATCAAGTTTTTCGGCTTGTCATCCGGGCAATTCGGAATATTCATGCTTATAGTAGCCATCACGATTATCGTCTGCATATTCAAGCAGCTGCATCCGCTGGTCATAACGCTTCTACTCAGCGGAATAGTATTTCTGTCAGGGCTACTGTTCAATACCTTGAAAAAGGAACATAAGGCTGGAAATCCGGATTTTCTCACAGGTTTGAGTGTACGGAGTGTAACACCCAGAAAAATAGTAGATAAAAAAAGATTTTCAATTTCATTCTAAACTGAACAGCCAATGGTCACACTTATCATCCTAACAGCCGTTGTCATTTGTTTGTTGGCTCTTCTCATTGCAATATTGTATATGCGCAATGAAGAAGTGCAAGTAACAGACAAGGCCACAGATCTGGCAGACATATTGCTATACAGACCATCACCCAGGATGCAATCATCAATGGGAACGGTGACATCACAGTAGGGTACAGAATGCTTCTTCCTGAAGTGTTCACACTTTCGGAAAAAGAAGCTGAATATATCCATGAGAGACTTGAAGCTCTCTTGAAGATGCTTCCAGCCGGAACTGTCATCCATCAGCAGATTTTTTATTATACCGGAGAGTATAACAATCAGGAATATTCAAACAATGCTCTGATAGCAGAGAACAACCGGCATTTTGACGGCAAGGAGATTCTGAACAGTTATACTAATCTGTATCTTACATTTACCAATGGGAAAAAGAACGGCAAAATAAGAAAAAGTGCGACCAACACATCACTGTTAAGAAGATTACATTACCCGTTTAAGCAGCCATATAGGGATTATGAGAGACGAATGACAGAGATGGAGCATCGCTTCTTAATTTTGAGAATGGTCTGGCATCTATCCAGCAATTCGAAATCAGGAAAATGAACAGCAAAGAGTTGAACAATGCTGTTTATGATTACATCAATCTATCTTATGATACACCTGTAGAAGATGCAACGGAAAAGGTTGTGAATCCGATGGCCATCACACAGAACGGTGAAATGAAAATCGGCCAGCAGTATGTATCGATGTTATCACTGACAATCGAGGGGGAGCATCTGCATGAACTCTCAGTTCCTCACACCGGTAAAGCACGTTCATACGGTGGAAACATTGAAATACCGGACAGTATCAAGAGCAAGTGCTCGATGTTATACCCCGTAGGTCTCGGATTGCCTTTTAATCATATCGTCAATGTGGTCATCGAGATAACAGATCCTGATGCGACAGTAACAGCAATAGGAGCGGAGAAGGATGCCTTGAACTACATCACCAACTTTTATCCCCCTGCAGCAGAAAAGCAGAAGGAGCAAAGATTGTTCTGTGAGGAGATTACGAAATTTGACTATCAGACCGCTTACACTTCGTTCAATGTCATTCTCAATGATACGGACAAGACTTCACTGATGCGTAAGATAGCCCTTGTACAGCAAGGATTCTCCTTCATGAACCAAAGCAGCTGTTATGTTGAAAATGCGGAATTGTGTAACCTTTTCTTTACAAACATACCTGGTAACGCCAGAGCAAATTACAGAGGTTTCATCAATACAACCAAACAGGCAATCTGCTATCTGCAAAAAGAAGGTATGTATGTTTCAGATACGAAAGGACACATATACAATGACCGTTTCGGAACACCGGTAAAGATAAATCTTTGGGATTATCCGACATTGAATAACAAGAACAGGATAGTTATCGGGCCGTCAGGTTCAGGAAAATCTTTCTGGCTTAACAATTACATTCTGCAAAGCTATGAGCTGGGCAGAGACATCATGATCATCGACATCGGTGGTTCATACCGTTCTATGATAGCATTGAATGGAGGGAAATATTTTGATTCTACAGAACAGAAGAAATTTGCCTTCAATCCATTTCTGTGTGACCGTGACAAGAACGGTAAGTATCTCTATATCGACACAACGGACGCAGAATCAGCGGATGACCAGATAAAGACTATCGTAGCCATAATAAGCTATATCTGGAAGGCCAGGGAACAGATGATGCCGGCTGAGACGGCGATTCTTAGGAAATCCATCATCGGCTTTTATGATATGTAAACAATTCTTCAGTAGGTCAGAATAATGAAAGAATCTTTCCTGATATGAAAGCATATAGAAAATATCTTCAGGAAGTATTCAAAAAAAGAATGAGTGATTTTGAAAAGCAGAAATTCGAGATTGAAGAGCTTATTCTTCTGCTGGAACCATATACAGACGGTGAACTCAGTTTCCTGCTCAACGCAAAGGAAAACGTGGATATTGTTCATGACAAGCTTATAGCATTTGACATGGAAGATGCGTCAAAAAAGGAATACTTTCCGCTTGTGGCCATCATTACCCTTCAGATGATTGTCGATAAGATTAAGAAACGACAGGGAATGATGAAGGAACTGATTATCGATGAAGCCCTGGATTTCCTTCAAGATGAAAAGTTCGGAGACTTCATAGCCTATCTGTACCGTACATTCAGAAAGAAAGAGGGAAGCATCACTCTGGCAGCACAGAATATCCTTTTCCTGAAGAATATGCCTTCAGGAATAAAGGATTCAATTATCATCAACTGTGCTACCAAGATAATCCTGGATCACTCGGAGCACCGCCAGAATTTACCGGAAATTCAGTCCGTCTTGTCCATTAATGACGAAGAAATATATATGATAGAGTCATTGCAAAGGACAGACCGCTGGAGGGAGTTCTTCATCAAGATGTCCAATGATGCATTCATCTTCCGGAATGAGGTCTCAGATTTTGCAGCGGTAGCATTTGACTCAAAACAATCAACCGTAGTCAGGATTAAGCAATTATTCAAAGAAACAGGCTCGACCTATACGGCCATAAACTTATATCTGGAAGAAAGGAGAAAGCAATATGGATGATGCAACAGCAGGATTAACGGAGTTGTTAAACTACAGCACTGACATGAACACGAGCATGAACAGTGTAGCACCCAGTATAGCAGCAGCATTATTAGGCATAGCCCTCATCTTTGTGGTTTGGGCTTTGGCCACAAAAAGCAAATGCACGTACATACCTGATAGCTTGGGTAGTATGCGTAATATTTACTATCACATTTATCATTTAAGCTTATGAAGAAATTATTTGGAATAATCATAATCACGACAGCCATGCTGTTTATAGGTGCAGGGAAGGCAGAAGCACAGTGGGTTGTGCATGATCCGGGACATACCTTCCTTAATTCAACAGAGTGGTACACCAACGTAAAGAAATGGATAGAGCAGATAAAGGAGATGGAAGCAGCCCAGAAATTAAGGGAAGGTTTACAGAACATAGACAGGATGAAGGAACTGAAATCTCTGAAAGAGCTTGCTGATCTGTTGGATGACGTTGCCTGTCTTAGTCAGGACTACAGCTTTTATATGAATGTAGGTTCCAACTACCACTGTTTGAAGTTTCTTAATTTTCAAAGAGTAACAGTCAATCTCAGCGTCAGCACCGACCTTCTGATGAAGGTAGCAACGGTAACAAGTTATTTCTCGATGAACTCAGAAGGAAGAATCTCCTTTATCGAACAGGTAAAGGAGTCTGTTGAAAAGGCAGCAGATGAAATGAGAGAGTTTAACGAAACAGTCAGAAGTACAGTCATTTATAAATCGATGAAAGGACACAACCGGAAGACCTATTATCAAGGTCGCCTTTCAGCCTATACAAGATATACCAACTAAGCCTATGAACCAGGACAATTTTTTGTGGGGACTCCAAATAACAGACGGCCTCACTATGGAATTAGTTTCAAAGATGACAGTTATAGCATTTGGAGTTGCAGTCATCTGTTTTATATGCAATCTGGCTTATAATTATCTGTATCACGGAGCCAGTCAGTTGTTGACATCAAATGAAGACAAGTTTCCGGACATGATGGAAATCGGCCGCTGTCTGGTACTGTTTTTCTGTCTGACAATGTATAAGCCAATCGCACAGACCATTGTAGGAACAATGGAAGTCATAAACGAAGCTACATCGCTATCTTCAGAAAGAGCCAATGAATTTGCCCAATTTATGGCCAAGGCAAGCAACGAGCAGGGTGAAATGATAGCAGAATATGAGACCAATTCACTTGAAGCGGAAGTGGCAGCTGGAGAGGACACAACAGGAGCCATGCAGCATGAGCTTGATAAAAAAGCGGAAGAGGATGAGACAACAGGATTAAGAGCCAGTATAGAGAAACTTGTCAATATCCTTAATCCGGCAAACCTTGTAGCACTTGTATTACACGCTGCGGCAGCCTTGGTTGTAGGTATCATACAAATCATCATCCTGGGTTTAGGTGTAGTTATTGTAAAGATACTGGTTATACTCGGCCCGTTTGTCTTCGCGTTCAGTATGCTTCCGGTATTTCAGAAACAGCTATCCATCTGGTTCGGTACTCTCTGTTCATCCTGTATGGTGTTCACTGTGATAAACATACTCAATCAGATTATGTGGCAGACATTAAAAGCACTATGCGAATCACCGGCCGACATGGTTGATATGGCAACACAACAGTTGCAATATCTGGGCATGGATCTGGCTCTAATCGGCGCATATTGCAGCTGTTTCTGGCTGTCGTCAAAGATTGTCGGACACAGTGATGCCGGCAAGGTTATCTCAAAGGTTATGTCGATAGCAACGACAGCAGCCACCATAGCCCTGCTTGGTGGAGCTGGAGCAGCAGCCAAAGCAACAAATGTAGGAGCTGCGGCATCAATTGGAGAAGTATAATCGATGATAAAAAATAGCAGATATGGACTTGATGAAATTTAAAGGTGTAGACAATGCCGTAAAGATGACTATAAGACTTTCGATAGGTTACTGTGTCGTTCTTACGATAGCTTTTATTACATGCATCATCTATCAGACGATGAAGCTGGAAAAAGCTTACAGACAGGCATTGGTCATAGACAAGAATGGGGAAGTATATGAGGCAAGTGGTATGCCGGCATCAAATATGAGAAGGTTCGAATACATCAATCATGTCAAGACCTTTGTCGGAAAATGGTATGCCTTTGACGAAAATACCTATGAGAAAAATATCACGAGTCCTGAATCTCATTGGGAACAAGGGGAAAGAGCTGTTGAACGAATACAATGATGTGAATATGCTCAATTCACTGGTTCAGAAGAACATCAGATACGGAGTATCAATTGACGAAATAGTCATTGATATGGGAACTATCCCTGTAACAGGGAAAATACTTTTCACACAGACGGGATATAGGGCCAGAGGAAAGATTTCAAGAAAGGTAGAAGCAGAGTTCTCCATCTACGATGTATCAAGAAGTGAGGAAAATGCACACGGAGCCAAGATAGAGGACTGGATCGTGCATTATTCGGCACCAATTGAAGACAACCAGGAAGAATATAATAATACCCAACCAGAAAAATCTGACGAACATGAAAACTAATAATTTTTTAAAAGACAAGAACAAGCTTCTGATGATTATACCCATCGTATTAGGTGGTCTATTTCTCTACGTGTTTTTTGTTCACGACACATCATCAAAGGAAGTTGCGGAAAATGAAAAAGAAAGGCAAAGTGTATTGCTGGAGCCGGATTCGGAAGCAAAGGACAAAGCCCTCAATAAGATTGAAGCCTATAAACAGGATGAAAGAGAAGAGAAGGAGAAACAAAGAATCATGGATGAATCACAGGTAAGAGGTTCGGATTTCTACTTCGACCTTCAGAACAGAAATGAAAAATATGACCAGGCAACACTGGAGAAAATACGGAAAATGAGAAGAGATCCATACTCTGATGTAATGGGTGAATATGGCAGCAGCGACAGCCACCTCTCGGAACAGCTGGAAAAGCAGCTTGCGAGCATTGAGGATGAAGAAGAGTTGAAGGAGATTATAAGGGAAGCAAGGAAAAATGCTGAAATCCGAAAGGAACTGGAGCAGAACAATGTCTATAGACAAAAGATATATAAAAGGATTATAGGTTATGACCAGGAAAAGAAAAAAGCCGAAAATCCCACTAAGCCCAAACCAGGCAGTGCAATGGACAGCCTTGTAAGCAACCAGCCTATATATATAGCCGAGAATGGCAAAAGGACAAGGAGGCAACAGGCAAGTATGCCAAGCAGCAACACCTTATTCAAGGCCTGCATACATGGAGACCAGACAGTCGTTACCGGCAGTACAGTAAGAATGCGTATGCTGGAAGATGCCGTTGTCTGTGGCATGAAAATACCGGCTAACACACTCTTTTACGGTGTGGCGACATTAGGAGCAAACCGGCTGGAGGTAGTGGTAAACAACCTGAAGGTAGGAAATACGATCAGCTGTTTCCTTTGTCATCTTCGACAATGATGCAATGGAAGGGCTGAACTTACCAAACAACATGAAGCTCAGGCAGCCAAACGTATGCAGCAGGGACTTGTCCAGAATATAGATATGCCTCTTGCCTCTATCGGAACAATGACAAGTGAGATAACCAGTGCTGTAAATGCTACGACTCAGATAGCAAAACAGATATTGAATATGAAACTTCGCAAGTCAAGGTACATCTGAAGAGCAATTATCAGATGTATATACAGGAAGAGACAAAAGAATCAAAGCTGAAACGGAAAGCTGTTCAGGAAGAATTGCAGAGACTATATGCTGAGCTTGAAGAGAACAAAAATAATCAACCACATCCTTTGGAAACATTAATTGACAAGTTATGATTTTGAATATCTTGAATTATCTAATTGTTATAGCAACCCTGTTTTTCGGGTACAGAATCTATATATCAAGAAAGCAGGGTAAGAAATTTACGGAAATCAAACCGACTTTTGGTTTCATTTTTCGCCTGTATTGTCTTGTTATGGGCGATAACAGTATTCACCGCATTTTATAATTGAAAGTTATGAAAAGAATCTATATTTTAATTGTTCTATGTGTGGCCGCATTCGGCTTAAAAGCACAGAGTCCCGAACAGGAGAGTATCAAAGCCAAGAACATTTACGTATCATTTGACTTTGTGAAGCATCTGGTATTCCCGGTACAAGTGTCCGATATTGAAGTAGGAGAGAAAGAGCTTATTTCGGCAGAAAGGGTTGAAGAAGCACCCCACGTTGTCAGACTGTGCGCACAGAGTGAAGACTTTGAGAAAGAGACAAATGTAACCGTCGTTTGTATCGACGGCAGTGTCTATACTTACCATGTGAAATATATAGCAAACGGTCTTGTCGATCCTTCCCCTAACATCTATGAAGATAACGGTAAATGGGAACACAACGATTATCAGGCGGATGTCAGTGACATGCACATGGCCGAGTTTTTCTTCCCCTCAGACATTATATACGGCACACAAGGTAACGAAATGTCCTTTGCTTTACAGAGCTACAACAATCAGCTGAAGGTTTCAACAGCTAAGGATGCCGTTGAAAATTCGAATCTTTGTCATCGACAAAAACATGAATACATACAGCATTGTCATCCGCAGAAACGAGACTTCGGTCTTCACCTACAACTATGATGACAAGCGTGAATATACTGCCCACATCGATGTGAACAGTGAGGTGATGGACAAATGCCTTCAGGAGCTGAGAACAAAGAAAAGGAACATTTACAGTGTTGGCGAGGTAAAAAACAAGTTTGAGCTGTCAATGTCCAACCTGTATGTACATGAAGACTTTATGTTTTTCATCTTTGATTTGAAAAACAAGTCATATATAGACTATGACATTGAATTTGTCAATGCTTTCAAAGAGACATCAAGAAGAGCAAGAATGCCATACAGCAGGAAACAACCATAGATCCCATTTATACAAAGGATTTTGAAACAAAGATAAAGGGCAAAAGCGCCAACAGGCTTGTTCTGGGATTTAACAAGTTTACAATTCCGGACAACAAAATCTTTGAGATAGAACTGTATGAAAAGGGGTGGTGGCCGCCACATGAAACTGGCTGTTGAGAACAAGTATATTATCAGGGCAGAACCTTTATTCGAAAAATGATATGAAACTGAAAGAAGCTTATGAGAACTATTCCTATAATAACATAGGGCAGTTCAGAGCCTTGTCGGAAACTCTTGGCTATAAAACAGAATATCATGACGGAAGCTATCTTTTCCACAAGGGGGATGACAGTATCCAATTATCTTTGGATGAAATCAGATCTAAAGCTAAAGAAAACCGGAATGAACAGCGAGCCGAGGAGTCAAAAGAAAAGGTTTGTTCGTTCTTTGACAAGAACAAGGCAAATGAGCCTTCATACATCGAAGAACTTAGAAAAAAAGGAATCAGTGTGATTCGGTGGAATGACATAAAGGGCGAGAACAAAGACGGTTTCACCATCATAGACCATAACCGTAAAGTATGCTATACAGGCCAGGAGCTATACGAATATGCACACAACACCGGCAACCTGCTGGACGGTAAAGGAACAAAACTGGAAAAGGGTATAATGTCAGACCTGATGGATATAGGTGAGAAGAAAGGGAAGCTGCGTATGAGTGAGAACGGCATTTCCGTCTTTTACCGCAAGGAAACCCTAACCATTCCGGACAGGATACTTGGACACAAGCTTAACAAAACGGAGAAAGAGCGTCTTCTACACGGTGATATTGTTCCTTTAGATACCAAAAGAGGTACAATTATGCTTCAGGTTGACAAGGACTTGAATTCGGTAATCGTGAGATCAAGCAAAGAAATTAAGATACCTAATGTGATAGGCAAGACCGAGGAATATGACGGATATAAGTTAACCAAAGCAGACAAATATCTGCTTGCCAACGGTCATACGTTAGAGAGTAAACTCATGCACAGCAAGGACGGATATATCCTTGCCGACATATCTCTCACAGATGACAAAAAAGGCATTCAGTTCTCAAACATACAGAGTATTACAGAAGGAAAGGCTCATGAACTGATAAAGGAGATGAGACCTAAACTGGAAGCTGTAAACCCCGTCATAGAAAATAAGGTATCGGCAGATAAAGGGCGAGACATGGACAGCGAGTTTAAGGAAGCGGTTGGTAAAAGGGACTTTGAAACGATTGACAAACTCAGGGAGGACGGTTATAAGCCAAGTGAAGATTACATCAGAGGTGTAGGAAAACAGCTGAATCTGAGTGATAATGAAATGAAGGAAGTTCAGAATATTTTTCAGGTTAAGCCGGATGAACTGAGCGAACATCAGAAACAGGCTGCCAAGCTTTTAGATGCAGCCTCGGTAGGAAATTTCAGAGTCATTCAGGACATCCAAAAACCGGATATCAGATAACACAGAATGATATAAAAGCCATGCGAGAAAATGGCGTACAGGAAAACACCATCATCGCCGTTCAGAAGATATTCGGTCTTGAAAACAAAGGCAAGACTTTGGGTGATGTGAAGTTGGCAAGCAGTCCGAAGCCGGACAATACAAAAGAAATGGCCAGACCTATTGCCAATACTGTAAACAAGATGTTCAACGACTTATAAAAATGCAATTATGGACTACAATGAACTGGTACAGAAAAGACAGGAAGGCGTCATCGATGACCTGGAGTTTCTGCTCGCTCAGAAAGATTTGGCAGAAATATATCTTGAAGACATGAAGTCAAGAGGAGAGAGGCCCAATAATGAGAATGCCGTCAAGTGGCTATGTGAATATGAGAATAACCATTTATACGAACAGTTATGAAAGAAGATTCAGCAGGTGACAAAGCACTGAAACAGTTTGCAGACCTCATGATTCAAAAAATCAAGGAGGTTGAGCATGACTGGAAAAAGCCCTGGTTCTCTCCGGAAGGTGGAGGGGGCTTACCCCAGAACATCGAAGGCAGAGTATATAATGGGATAAACCTCTTCATGCTGTACTTACTTTCGGAAGAAAAGGGTTACAGCACACCATTGTATATGACATTCATGCAAGCTAAGGAAGCCAGAGCCTCAATTATAAAAGGAGAGAAATCGTTCCCCGTAATATACTGGAACTTCTCAGTAAAGGACAAGAACGGGAACAAGATAAGCATAGAAGACTATCGGAATCTATCAGAGGACGAAAAGAGGGAATATAAGGTAACACCATATATGAAAACCTATAACGTGTTCAATGTCTCTCAAACCAACTATCCGGAAGTCCAACCTGAGAAATGGGAAAAGCTGAAGTCACAGTTTGTTCCACCGGCTCTGAAGGATGAACAAGGCATGTACACCATGCCGTTGCTCGATGCACTTATCAGAGAAAGGCAATGGATATGTCCGATATTTCCGAGAGAAAGCGACAGTGCTTATTACAGGCGTGGAGAAGGATGCCATATAATTGTCCCGCTGAAGGGACAGTTTGATACAGGTGAATCCTTTTATTCAACACTGCTGCATGAAATGGCACATTCAACCGGTGAAGTCGGTCATCTGGAAAGAGAAAAAGGAGAGGTATTCGGAGATTCCAAATACGCCAAGGAAGAACTTATCGCAGAGCTAACTTCTGCTTCATGCGGTAAACCATGGTATATCAACCTGTATCAGGGAGGAGAATGCGATGTATCTGAAGAGCTGGCTGTCGGCATTGAGTCAAGATCCGAATTCATATACACCATTCTTTCCGATGTAGCCAAGGCAAGTGCCATGATACAGGAGAAGGTTTACGGAATGGAACCTAAACTGAGCAATGATGAAAAATTCTTACTGGCGGCAAGAGGGCGATGAAGATAAATTGAAAGAGTTGAAAGAAGCCGGCTATAACCCTTCGTTGCTTATGATAGACAGGCTAAATGTCAATGTAAGCAACAATGAAGGGAAAGAGGCAGTAAGCAAGGTGTTTGGAATAGATTTTGAAACTAACAAAACAGCAGAAATGAGCAAGGAAATGGTCAAGCCTGCTGAAATAACAATGAATATTTAACCCCTAAATCGAAGAATTATGTTTACAGGACAATTAATCGGTTATGTAGGTGCAGACGCACGTTCAAACAAGAGTGGTAAAGGATTTATTTCCCTGTTTCATCAAAGTTTAAAGGAGTTGGAGACACAGAAGACAAGACTCTTTGGATAACTTGCTTTGTAACTTTGACACAAAAATCATGGAATATATCAAAAGGGTACTCAGGTATATGTGACTGGAGATATATTTATTGATGTATTCAAGAAAGAGGACGGAAACTGTATACCGTCTGTCACTATGAACATAAGCCGTGTAGAACTGCTCGGCAAGAGTGAGAAGAAAGAAGAGACTAACGCATAAAGATTGAACTATGG
>ENA-OQDF01000170-OQDF01000170.1-human-gut-metagenome-genome-assembly--contig:-NODE-170-length-24333-cov-9.160126_pt1 | contig 24333 bp, 27 predicted proteins | sample MGYA00242769_ERZ504597 | MGnify/ENA primary metagenome ERZ504597 (study PRJEB26092, sample SAMD00036305) | human gut metagenome | host: Homo sapiens | study: EMG produced TPA metagenomics assembly of...
TTCGTCATCGCGCACGGACTGATACGATGGCGTACACCGCGGCGGCGCTTTCCTATATGATTCAGAATTCGGAAAAGCGATCGTCATCACCGGAGCACAGCGGCCGATCAATTTGGATATCACGGATGCAAAGACAAACCTGTCCGATAGCTTTTATTACGCCTGTGATGATGCATCCCAGGGTGTACAGATTGTGTTCGACGGAAAAGTCATCGCGGGAACGCGCGCGAAGAAGGTGCGGACGAAGAGCTACAATGCCTTTTCCAGCATCGATTTCCCGTACCTTGCGGTAATACAGGACCGCAGGATTCTGCGGTATCTGCCGATGCTGCCGTATGAAAAGCCGGTTCGTTTTTATGAAAACTTAAGCGATAACGTTTTTCTCTTGAAACTGATCCCGGGAATCAGCCCGGTATTGCTTCCGGCGATTTTTGAGCACTACGATGCGATCATTGTGGAGAGCTTCGGTGTCGGCGGTATTCCGGCGAGCATCAAGGAGCCGTTTTACGAGCTCTGCCAGAAGTACCCGGAAAAACTCATCATCATGTGTACCCAGGTTTCTCACGAGGGAAGCGATATGACCGTCTATGAAGTCGGCCATGAGATGAAAACCCTGTGCAACATTCTCGAGTCATACGATATGACCCCGGAGGCAGTCGCAACTAAAACCATGTGGCTTCTCGGCAACCGTCCGGATGATCATGAGAGCCGGGAAAAAGCATTCTATAAACCGATCAACTACGATACGGTCTGGAAATAAGAAAAAGAAAGACGGCAAAAAGGCTGTCACGGTCCGCAGGAAAGAAATGTTTCTGCTGGCTGTGAACGCCTCTTTTTCTTTTTGAGGAAAAAGAAATTTTCTACAAAATTTTCAGACAGTACGGACGCAAAATTGATTTTTATTGGAAGAATTGTGCAAATTTCATAGAAAAATCAGAAACAGGTTGATATCTTTTGAATATTTTAGTAGAATTGAATTCATGATGCAGTGCGGAAAACGGCGGATTTTGGATGACGAATCCAACCGCTGGTTACAGTTACAACATATGTCGATATCGAGGAGACACCGACCGGCATCCGCTTAAAGAAGTATATGGAGAAATATTTCGATCCACGGATTTATATCGCAGGAGAGCTTGGCATCGGACTGAATTCGTGCTCGAACTGCCTCGGCAACTGCTACATTGAGGATGAATCCGCGTATGGAACTTTCCACGTAGGGCTTGGACGCAATATCGCGCTCGGCGGCGTGCAGAATGCGAAAGGCCACTTCGACCTGGTCTGCCGGGAACCCGATATTTTTACCGATAACCGTCAGATTATGGACCGGGGAAAGATTATTGCACCCGAGCCTGTGTTATACTAAAGGACAGAACCAGGAGACAAAAATTAAGAGACAAAAGGAGAAAAGACGATGAAAGTTTTATTAACAGGATTTGACCCATTTGGAGGAGAGAGCGTGAACCCGGCATTCGAGGCCATCAAACTTCTGCCGGATACCATCGCCGGAGCAGAGATCGTAAAAGTTGAGATCCCGACCGAGTTTACCAGAAGTATTTCCTGCGTGGAAGCAGCCATCAAAGAGCACAATCCGGACGTTGTCATCGATGTCGGACAGGCAGGCGGACGCGCATGCGTAACCGTAGAGAAAGTCGGCATCAACCTTGCAGACGCAAGAATCCCGGACAACGCCGGAGAGCAGCCGTCCGATGAACCGCTGCAGGCAGACGGCCCGACCGCATACTTTGCAACGATTCCGGTCAAAGCAATGGTTCAGAACGTCCGCGAACACGGCCTTCCGTGCCATGTATCCTTCACCGCAGGCACCTACGTATGCAACTGCGTCATGTACAATGTGCTTCACCTGTGCGCAACGAAATATCCGAACATCCGCGCAGGCTTCATCCACGTACCGTTCGCATGCGAGCAGGTAGTCGGAAAAGCAAGCACCATGCAAGCATGCCGCTGGAAACGATTGCAAAATCTCTGGAGTACTGCATTGAGGCGGTTGTAACCAACAAAGAAGAAGTAAAAGAGGCAATGGGAACGACCCACTAAAGAAGCATTTCAGGCCGTCTTACCGGAAAAAGGTGAGGCGGCCTATATTTTTTGCTTTTTTCCCTTTTGCAAACCATATCTTTTGTGTTACAATAGATTTTGTCAGAATTTTTATGCGAAAGGAACGAAAGAAAATGGAAGAGGGTAAAATTTTTAAATTTCATAATGACCTTGATACAGACCAGATCATCGCGTCCCAGTATCTGCTTCTGCCGAATCTGGATGAGATGAAAGGCCATGCGTTTGAATCGTTAGATCCGGACTTTGCAAAGAAAGTAAAACCGGGAGATTTTGTCGTAGGAGGAGAAAACTTTGGCTGTGGTTCCTCAAGAGAGCAGGCGCCGGGTGTTTTAAAAGCATTGGGTGTGCAGGCAGTTATCGCAAAATCCTTCGCCAGAATCTTTTTCCGCAACGCCATCAATATTGGTCTGCCGGCGATTGTCTGTAAAGACTGCCGGATGCCGTAGAAAACGGTGATACCATGATCCTTCACATGTCCGAGGGAACCGCAGAAGTGAACGGGAAAACGTACACCTGCACGAAACTGCCGGAATATATGCAGAATATACTGAATCAGGGAGGCCTGATCGCTTCTTTGAACCGCGAGGAGGAGTAAGACCATGGGAATGACAATTGCAGAGAAAATTATCGCCGCTGCAGCCGGCGTTCCGGAAGTAAAACCGGGAGATATTCATACCGTAACACTGGATCGTCTGATGAGCAATGACGGAACTACTCATCTGACGGTTGATATGTATCGCAATAAATTAAACCATCCGCACATCGCGGATCCGAAAAAGCTGGTTTTTATCGTTGACCACAATGTACCGTCCGACAGCCCGAAAACAGCGGCATCCCAGAAAAAAATGCGTGATTTTGCAAGAGAGAACAACATTGATTTCTGGGAGGGAAAAGGTGTATGCCATCAGGTGATGATCGAGAACTATGTCCGCCCGGGCGAGCTGATCTTCGGCGCTGACAGCCATACCTGCTCTTACGGAGCACTCGGCGCATTCGGCACCGGTGTCGGCTGTACCGATTTCCTGTACGGCATGGTAACGGGAACTTCCTGGGTACTCGTACCGGAAAGCGTAAAATTCAATCTTGTAGGAAAACTGCCGGAGGGCGTTTATGCGAGAGATCTGATCCTCACCATCATCGGCGAGGTAGGCGCAAACGGATGCAACTACCAGGTGATGGAGTTTACCGGTGAGGGTGCAAAGACTTTAAGCATCAGCGACCGTATGGCACTTTGCAACATGGCAGTTGAGGCCGGCGCCAAGACCGGTATCTTTGAGGCAGATGAGAAAGCCATCGAGTACCTGAAAGAGCACGGAAGAGAGCCAAAAGAAATCTTCCACAGCGATCCGGACGCAAAATACGTCAGAGAGTACACCTTTGACCTTTCCAAAGTCCGCTCGGTTGTTGCAAAACCGGATTTCGTAGACCGCGTTGTTCCGGCAGAAGAGACCTGCGGAACGCCGATCAATGAAGCATTCCTTGGATCCTGCAACAACGGAAGAATCGAAGATCTCCGCGTCGGCGCAGAGATCATCCGCGGAAAGAAAGTCGCAGAGGGCGTCCGTTTCCTCGTTGTTCCGGCAAGCCAGACGATCTACCGCCAGGCATTAAAAGAAGGCATCATCGACACCTTCATGGAGCCGGAGCCATCGTCATGAACCGAACTGCAGCGTCTGCTGGGGAAGCTGCCAGGGTGTCATCGGCGAGAACGAAGTGCTGATCAGCACCGGAACCCGTAACTTCAAGGGCCGTGCCGGTCATCCAAGCTCCAAAGTATACTTGGCTCTGCCGCAACCGTAACCGCATCTGCAATTGCCGGAAAGATTGCGACGGCAGATCAGATCTGACCATTTTCTTTGAGGGATACATAATATTTTTGGGAGAATAAACATATGGAAGCATTTACAGGAAAAGTATGGGTGCTTGGAGACGATATTGATACCGATATCATTATCCCGACCGAGTATCTTGCTTTAAAGACAATTGACGATATGAAACAGTACGGCTTTTCCCCGCTCCGCCCGGAACTGGCCGGACAGATCGAAAAGGGCGACATCATCGTGGCAGGAAAGAACTTCGGCTGCGGCTCCTCGAGAGAGCAGGCACCGGAGATCATCAAGGCGCTCGGCATTTCCTGCGTTATCGCGAAATCCTTTGCTCGGATCTTTTTCCGCAACTCCATCAATAACGGCCTTCTTCTGATCGAGCAGCCGGATCTGCACGACGATATCAAAGAGGGCGACACCATCACCGTCAAGATGAATGAGCATGTTGATTACAACGGAAAAACATACCCGATCGCAGCTCTGCCGGAGAACCTGATGGATATCATTCAGGCAGGCGGCCTGGTAAAGGCAATGCGCAAGCGCAACGGATTGGACTAAGAGCGGGAGGAAGAAACGATGGGCAATACAGTAATTGAAAAAATCATCCGCCACAACACCGGAAAAGACGTAAAACCGGGCGACATTGTGACGGGTCAACGTGGACAGAGTATGATTCATGATATCTTCATCCCGTTTGTCGGCGATAAATTCGAGGAGATGGGCTTTACCAAACTGTGGGACCCGGATAAAGTCGTTCTGATCTACGACCACCTCGTTCCGGCAAGCCAGGTGGACGATACGAGACATTTCCACAAAGGCGATGAATTTGCAAAGAAATACGGCATGAAAAACGTACACAGAAGCGACGGAATCTGCCATCAGTTAATGACAGAGGCAGGTTACGTAAAACCGGGCGACGTTGTTTTCGGAACCGACAGCCACACGACGACATACGGCTGTGTCGGTGCATTCTCTTCCGGAATCGGCTACACAGAGATGGCGAGCATCCTTGGAACGGGTACGATGTGGATCAAAGTGCCGGAGACGATCAAAGTTGTCATCGAAGGCGAGCTGCCGAAAAATGTGATGTCAAAAGACATTATCCTGCGTCTGATCGGTGACCTCGGTGCAGACGGCGCAACGTACCGCGCACTGGAGTTCTCAGGAAGCACCGTAGAAAATATGACCGTGGCAAGCCGTATGACGATTGCCAACATGGCGATCGAGGCAGGTGCCAAATGTGCACTTTTTACCCCGGATGAGAAGACCGCAGAATACTGCGAGATCGAACTCAATGACTATCAGAAGAGCTTAAAAGGCGATGAGGATGCAAAATATCTGTGCACCATCACCTACCGCGCCGAGGATTTTGTGCCGGTTATGGCATGCCCGTCCCAGGTAGACAAGATCCGTGATACCAGCGTTCTCGAGGGAACCCCGATCGATCAGGTCTTCATTGGTTCCTGTACGAACGGCCGTCTCGAGGATCTGCAGGCGGCAGCCGAGGTTTTAAAAGGCAAAAAGTAGCCGACTACGTAAAACTGATCGTAACACCGGCAAGCCGCAAGATTTATCTGCAGGCAAGCAAAATGGGCATTCTCGATACACTGGCAGAGGCAGGCGCCATGATTACACATCCGGGATGCGGCCTGTGCTGCGGAAGAGCGGGCGGAATCCTCTCTGACGGCGAGCGTGTTGTAGCAACGAACAACCGAAACTTTCTTGGAAGATGGGTACTTCTAAGTTGAAATTTATCTGGCATCTCCAAAGACAGCGGCAGCATGTGCAGTAGCCGGAAAAATTGTAACGCCGGAAGTGTAAACGAACTTAACAGCAGAAAGGGAAAACAGACGACATGAATGGTTCAATGTTTATCGGAACCTGGTGGGCACTCGTCCCGCCGCTGCTTGCAATTCTGCTTGCATTTGTAACAAAAGAAGTTTACAGTTCCCTGTTCATCGGATCGGCAGTCGGTGTCCTTTTGTACACCGGCTTCCATCCGTGGGATGCGTTCACAAGCTTCTTTGAAATTTTACGGAACAGCATGAACATCAACATTCTGATCTTCGATATCCTGCTTGGCATGGTTGTCGTGCTGATGGCGAAATCCGGCGGCTCGGCGGCGTATGGAAAATGGGCGGGGACGAAGATCAAAACGAAGCGGAGTGCGCTTCTGGCAACGATGGGGCTTGGTGTTCTGATTTTTGTGGATGACTATTTCAACTGTCTGACAGTCGGCTCTGTCATGCGCCCGGTCACGGACAGCCACAAGGTTTCCCGCGCGAAACTCGCATACATCATCGACTCCACCGCAGCGCCGATCTGCATTATCGCGCCGATCTCAAGCTGGGCGGCAGCCGTCAACTCGTATGTGCCGGCGGATGCGGGAATCAGCGGATTCCAGCTGTTTCTGCGGACAATTCCGTATAACCTGTATGCGATCCTTACAATTGCGATGGTCTTTTACATCTGCTACACCGGCTTTGATTTTGGTCAGATGAAGCTCCACGAGGATAATGCCGCCAAAGGTGATCTTTTCACGACCGGAGGCGAGGAGTTTGAGCAGGTTTCCGAGCAGGAGGTCAATCCGAACGGAAAAGTCATCGACCTCGTGCTCCCAGTTGCCGTGCTGATTGTATCAGCGATTGGAGCGATGGTTTACACTGGCTTCCTCGGCGGCGCGGACAATGTGATTTCCGCGTTCGCAGGATGTGATGCAGAAACGAGTCTGATTTTTGCCTCCGTCGTGACGATCCTGTTTATGATGGCGCTGTATCTGCCGCGGAAGGTCATCACCTTCAAGAGCTTTATGGACAGCCTGTCCGAGGGCTTCAAGCTGATGGTTCCGGCGGTTACGATTCTCGTCTTTGCGTGGACCTTAAAAGCGTCGGTGATGCGATGGGCCTGGCCCAGTTTGTCGGAAACGTCGTGGGAGACCATGCATCCGCAAGTATTTTTATCCCGGTGGTGCTGTTCGCCGTGGCGGTGTTCCTTTCCTTTTCGACGGGAACCTCCTGGGGAACGTTCGCGATTCTTGTGCCGATTGCAACGGGCATGTTCGCAGCCGGAACAAATCTGGAGATGATGATTATCTCGGTATCCGCCGTCCTGGCAGGGGCGGTCTGCGGTGACCATATTTCGCCGATCTCGGATACGACGGTTATGTCAAGTGCGGGTGCGCAGAGTAACCATCTGAACCACGTATCGACGCAGATGCAGTATGCGGCCGTTACGGCGTGTGTCTGCCTGGTGGGATATCTGATTGCAGCCGTGACCAGAACGTGGTGGATCACACTTGGCGTCAGCCTTTTCTTCTTTTGGCTGTTTTAACCGGAATGCGCAGATTGCGCAAAAAAAGCGGAAAACGGCAAAAAATAAAAAGAAAACAGAAAAACGCGTGAAATGCTTGACGGGAGAGAAAAAGAACCGTATACTAAAAAATAGAACAAACATTCACAGGACAACGGTGTCCTGCAAAGAAGAAGCGGAACGCTTTTGGAGCAGGAATGTGAATTGGAACAGAAGGAATTGGATTTTTCAAAGTCCAGTTCCTTCTGTTTATCTCTGTTAAAATTGCATCGGAGCTGTGAAATGCAGGAGAAGAAAGGAGGCATTCCGGGGCGAAAACGCTTTGGAAAAGGGAAGGACTGTTATGATCAGAAAGATCATAGCAGACAATGGCAAAAACAAAAAGAGGGAGAAAATATATGATATTTGGAAAGTACATTAACAAATACTACCTGAAGAATGCGCCCATTCTGATTCTCGGTCTTGCAGCGCTGATTCTCGTAGATTATTTCCAGCTTTTCATACCGGAGCTGTACCGCATGGTCATCAACGGCATGAACGGCGACCCTGTTCTGGTCAACGGCCAGGCGGCGGTGTTTGATATGGAATTTCTGCTGGATCAGGTCTGCCGGCCCATGATTATTACCATTATCGTCATGGTAGTCGGCCGTTTCCTGTGGCGAGTCTGCTTTTTCGGCTCCGCGATCCGCGTGGTGACCGATCTTCGTACCTGCATGTTCGCGCACAGCAAGGAGCTGTCCCAGGAGTATTATCAGGTCAACAAAGTCGGAAACCTGATGAGTCTTTACACGAACGATCTCGATACCGTGCAGGAGTGCTTCGGCGACGGTATTCTGATGTTCTGCGATGCGCTGTTTTTAGGCCTGCTTGCGTGATCAAAATGTGGCGCATGAACCACTTCCTGACCGGCCTTTCCATGATCCCGATGGCATTTCTGATGGCCGCCGGTACAACGCTCGGCAAATACCTGATGAAAAAGTGGGAAGAGCGCCAGGCGGCCTTTTCCGAGCTGTCCGATTTCGCGCAGGAAAACTATTCCGGTCTTGCTGTCATCAAAGCATTCGTCAAAGAGACGAAAGAGCTGATGATGTTCCGCAGACTGAACCGCGAGAACGAGGACATCAACGTAGAATATACCAAAATTTCCACACTGCTGAACATTATGGTAACGCTGTTCGTCGAGTCCGTCATCTGCGTAATCTTAGGCTACGGCGGCTATCTCGTTTACTGCGGAAGCTTCGACGCCGGCCAGCTTGTCGAGTATATCGGCTATTTCTCGGCCGTTGTATGGCCGATCATGGCGGTCTCCATGCTGATCGAGAAGACATCCCGTGGAAAAGCGTCCTTAAACCGTATTACGGAACTGCTTGACGCAAAAGTCGATGTGAAGGACCGCGGCGGTGTGCAGGATCTGCCGTCCATCCATGGAAAAATCGAGTTCCGCAATCTGACCTTCCGCTATCCGGACGGGGAGTACGATGTGCTGAAAAACGTATCGTTTACCATTGAGCCGGGCGAGAGTGTCGGCATCGTCGGAAAGACCGGTTCCGGAAAAACGACCATCGTCGATCTGCTGCTCCGCACCTACAACGTGCCGGACGGAACGCTGTTCATTGATGACCACGATGTCAACACCGTTTCCATCCACACCGTGCGTGAGGGCTGTGCCTACGTGCCGCAGGACAACTTCCTGTTCTCCGACACGATTTCCGGCAATATTTCCTTCGCCTTTGATGACGAAAACCAGGAGGCCATTGAGGATGCGGCGATGATGTCCGATGTCCATGACAATATCGCAGAGTTCAAAGAGGGCTACCGCACCGTTCTTGGCGAGCGCGGTGTGACGGTTTCCGGCGGACAGAAGCAGCGAATCTCGATTGCGCGTGCGCTGATGAAACACGCACCGATTCTGATTCTCGACGATTCCGTCTCTGCGGTCGATACCAGAACAGAGCGCACGATTCTCGACAATCTCAAAAAACGTGAGGGACTGACGACAATTCTGATCGCACACCGGATTTCAACGGTGGAGCAGATGGACAAGATCGTGTTCGTCGAGGACGGAGAAGTCCATGCAGTCGGAAAACACGAGGATCTGTACCGGACCTGCACGGCGTACCGCAAGATGGTCGATCTGCAGAAACTTGAAGAGGAAGCGGGGGAGGAGTAGAAATGCACAATTATTATCCGATTCTCTGGGTCGGCGCGATCATCGGCGTGATTTCCACCCTGCTGATTGTGGCCGCGTTTGTAGTGAAAGATGGAGAAAAAGAAACCGGCTTTGAGCGGAACATGAAAGACAGTGAAATCATGCAGCGTCTGATGGATTACGCAAAGCCGTTTTACCGCCAGTTTATCGTTGTTGGTTTTCTGATGCTGTTTTCGATCGCGTACGATATCATTTCGCCGCTGATCGTCGGCAAAATTGAGGAGCTCGTCGTTGGAAAATTCGCGCTGAATACCCTGTTTCTGTGGGTAGCGGGCTATGCGGCAATCCTTCTTGTCTCGATGGCGTGCACGTATTTCCAGGCCGTGATTCTGCAGAAGACGGGTCAGAAAATCATTTCCAATATGAGGGAGGATCTGTTCGTCCACATCGAGCGCCTTTCCCACGAGCAGTTAAATGAGATTCCGGTCGGAAAGCTTGTCACGAGAACGACAAACGATACGAACGCGATTTCGCTGATGTTCACCAACCTTCTGGTCAATCTTCTGAAGAACTTCTTCGTGATCATCGGTATTCTGATTGCGATGCTGTTTCTGAACTATGAGCTGACGCTGATGGTGCTCTGCTTCGTGCCGTTTATCATGCTGTTCTCGATTATTTTCCGCAAATTCTCGCGAAGAGCACACCGGAAAGTAAAGGACTGTACTACGGACATCAACACGTATCTGTCGGAGAACCTTTCCGGTATGAAAATCACACAGATCTTCAACCGCGAGGATGCCAAGATGCGCGAGTTTACCGACAAGAGCAACGCACTCGGCCGCGCACAGCAGGAGCAGATTTTCGTGTTTGGTATTTTCCGTCCGCTCGTCTACATGCTGTATATCAGCTCCGTGCTCTGCCTTTTGTATTTAGGCGGCAAGGGCTATCTGGAGGGAACGTCGTTCCTCGGCCAGACGCTTACCAGCGGTATGATCGTCAGCTTTTACATGTATATTTCAAAATTCTTCAACCCGATCCAGAACCTGGCGGAGCAGTTCAACTGGCTGCAGTCCGCATTTGCATCCGCCGAGAAAGTATTCTCGATTCTGGATCTTGAGCCAAAAATGCAGGATGCGCCGGATGCGATCGAGCTTACCGGCATCAGGGGCGAAATTGAGTTCCGCGACGTATGGTTTTCCTATATCCCGGGCGAGTGGGTGTTAAAAGGCGTTTCGTTCCACGTCAACCCGAAAGAGACAATCGCATTTGTGGGTTCCACCGGTTCCGGAAAATCGACGATTCTTTCCCTGATCTGCCGGAACTACGAGTTCCAGAAGGGTGAGATTCTGATCGACGGCATCGACATCCGAAAGATCAAGATCGATTCCCTGCGGAAAAAATTCGGCCAGATGCTGCAGGATGTCTTCCTGTTCTCGGGAACGATCCGTAGCAACATTATTCTCCGCGAGGAGGGGATTTCCGATGAGGAGATCATGGACGTCTGCCATTATGTGAATGCTGACCAGTTTATCAACAAGCTGGATCACGGCCTCGACGAGCCGGTGCGGGAGAGAGGAAACAACTTCTCCGCCGGACAGCGCCAGCTTCTCTCGTTTGCGCGTACCATCATCCATAAGCCTTCGGTCATGATCCTTGACGAGGCGACGGCAAACATCGACACCGAAACCGAGCTTCTGATCCAGGATTCCATGGAAAAGATGAAGAACATCGGAACGATGCTGATCGTAGCGCACCGTCTTTCGACGATCCAGCATGCGGATGAGATTATCGTACTGTCCCACGGAAAAATCGTGGAGCATGGAACGCATCAGGAGCTTTTAGCAGCGCAGGGAAGATATTACCAGCTCTACACGCTGCAGTACCACCGCGAGCAGAGTGAGAAACAGAGAGGAAGAAAGTAAGAAAATTTTAGAACAATAAAGACAATTTACAAAAAGGGAGAAATTTTGTTTGTGCAAAGTGACAAAATTTCTCCCTTTTTTTACGGTGTATCATATTAAAATGATTTTAAATCAATATAGTCATATGAAAAAATATGAGCATAATACGATATCCGTTTTTCCATCTCAAAAAGCGGGCGGTTATAATAAGGGAAGCAAAACGGCAGGCACCAAAAAGCCGGGCCGTCTGTTGAAAGAAAGGGAAAATTTATGGAAAAGAAAGCAAGCCTTGTAGGACGCCTGCTCTCGGAAAATCAGATGTCGGAAGCATTTATCAACAGTATGTTTCTGGCGCTGTCCGGCGGTTTTCAGGATGCCTACACGTACAATTGCAGAGATGAAGTATTCTCAAATGCCCAGACGGGAAACGTTGTGCTGATGAGCCAGAACTTTCTGGAAGGAAACTTTACGGCAGGCCTTCGGTATCTCTTCCCGATCCTCTTTTTTGCGATGGGTGTATTTCTGGCAGAATTTCCAGGAGCATTACCGGTATGCAAAGAGGCTGCACTGGCGCAGGTACTTCTCGCGGCGGAAATTGTGATCCTTGCGATCGTCGGATTTATTCCGTCTTCTTATAATATGCTCGCGGCGATGCTTGTATCGTTTGCGTGCGCGATTCAGGTACAGACCTTCCGCAAGGTCGGCGGTTATTCGTATGCAAGCACCATGTGCATCGGAAACCTGCGAAGCGGAACCGCAGCGCTGTCTATGTATATGCGGGATAAGAAAAAAGAACAGCTCCGTCAGGCCGGATACTATTTCGGCGTGATTCTGGCTTTCGCCATCGGCGCCGGAATCGGAGGCGTGTTCTCCATGCTGTATGGAATCCATGTAATCTGGATTTCCTGCGGACTTCTTCTGGTGAGCTTCCTTCTGATGTCACTGGAAAAGTACCGCTGAGAAATAAGAGAGAGTGAAGAAAGAAGGCTGAAAAAATGGAAGTATTTCTGGAGTGCTGTATGACACTATTCTTTTCAGCGGCCATGCTGCTGCTGATCGTCCGCCTGGCAAAGGGTGAGGAGAAAAACATGATGTTTGCGCGTGTGTTCTCCCTGCGTCCAACGTCGGTTTCTGGATTGGAATTGTCCGCATCGCTGTGCTGAACCGGAGCGGATTTCTGATGTTCTTCTACATCACAGGCGCAATGCTTTCCTACACGGCGATGGTATTTGCCATGCCGCATAAAAAAGAGCAGATTGCCGGACAGCAGGCATAAATAAAAAAGAGACCCTGTATACGGGAAGGATGGAGCAGCGATGTTCCGTTCGCCGGTAGACAGGGTCTTTTTCTGTTTCAAACAAAAGTTCATAAAATCTTATACGCGTTCCAGAAGCTCCTCGATCAGCTCTTTTGCCGCCGCGTTCTGGTGCTGCCGCGGGTTGATGATAAGACAGATTTCACGTTTGGGGGCCTCCTCGATGAGCGGAATCCGACAGACGGTACGGCTCTTTAAGGCATCGCGTGCCAGCTCCTCCGGATAAAATCCGATGCCGAGGTTATACTCGACCATAGGAAGAATCTGATCCGTCGTCGCCGCCTCCATATCGGGGTGGAAGGCGAGGTTGTGATTCAGAAAGTACTCGGCGTACAGCTCCCGCGTGCCGGTGTCTTTGGCAAGCGAGATAAAAGGATATTCTGACAATTCGCCGAGATGATGCGGCTCTGCGGAAAGGGATGCATATTTCGATCCGCCGATCAGAATTTCCTGGAATGGGAAATCGGGATCTTGTGCAGCGGTTTGCGGATTTCCACCGGGCTTGTGACGACTGCGAAGTCGACCAGACCGTTTTCGAGCGCCTGGATGGCCTGCGGCGTCGAGTGGTTGGAGATGCGCAGGCGGACGTGCGGATAGCGGGTGTGGAAGTGCTCCAGGCGGGAGAGCAGCATCAGACGAAGTGCCGTCTCGCTCGCACCGATTGTGATAAGGCCGCTCTCAAGAGACCGCTCAAGAGCCAGCTCCTCCTCAACCGTGCGGAGCTGTTCGTAGGCAACGGCCACACGCTCATACACCTTTTCGCCCTCCGCTGTCAGTGTGACACCCTGGTGGGAACGGATAAAAAGTTTGCAGCCAAGCTCACTTTCCAGATTGTTCATGCACCGTGTGATGTTGGGCTGGTTGTTTTTCAGAATTTCCGCGGCTTTTGTAAAGCTGTGATATTGTGCTACGAAGTAAAAAATGCGATAATAATCATATGTAATCATAAAAACCTCCGAAGGATGAAGAAGAAAAAATCATCCATGATTGCTTCAATATAAAATACATGCGCCGGGTTGTCAAGGGATTTCTGAGGATGGTCGGCCGGATTGTGCGGGGGATGGCAGAAGAGAAGTGGAAATTTTTTTGAAAAAACACTTGCAAAATACCCGGACAGGGTATATAGTGTAGAAGAAAATAAGATACCTATTGGGGTATATAAAAAAGAAAATTCAAAACTACAGAAAGGAAGACATACGATGGAACAGTACAATGTAACCGGCATGAGCTGCGCCGCCTGCCAGACCCGTGTCGAAAAAGCCGTGTCAAAGGTACCGGTGTCACATCCTGCGCAGTCAGCCTTCTGACAAATTCCATGGGCGTGGAGGGAACGGCCTCCCCGGCAGAGATTATTGCCGCCGTGGAAAATGCAGGCTACGGTGCGTCGAAAAAAGGCGAGAAGGGAAGCACATCACAGTCGGCTTCCACAGCAGAATACGAAGAGATGCTGAAAGACAAGGAAACACCGGTCATGAAACGCCGTCTGTTGAGCTCCGTTCTTCTTTTGATTCCGCTCATGTATTTCTCCATGGGCCATATGATGTGGGGATGGCCGCTGCCGAAATTCTTTGAAGGAAATCACATCGCAATGGGACTGGTACAGCTCCTGCTTACCATTGCGGTCATGGTCATCAACCAGAAATTCTTTATCAGCGGTTTCAAGAGTCTCTGGCATAAAGCACCGAACATGGACACACTGGTAGCGCTTGGTTCTACCGCATCGTTTGTATACAGCGTCTACGCCCTGTTTGCCATGACGGGAGCGCAGGTACAGGGGGACATGGATGCAGTCATGAGCTATATGCATGAATTTTACTTCGAGTCCGCAGCCATGATTCTGACCCTGATTACCGTCGGAAAAATGCTGGAGTCGATTTCCAAAGGAAAAACGACCGATGCGTTAAAGAGTCTGATGAAGCTGGCTCCGAAGACCGCCGTTCTCTTAAGAGACGGAAAAGAAGTGGAAGTCGGCATTGATCAGGTGAAAAAGGGCGATCATTTCATCGTCCGCCCGGGCGAAAATATTCCGGTGGACGGCGTTGTCCTGGATGGAACGAGTGCCGTCAACGAATCCGCGCTGACTGGCGAGAGTATTCCGGTGGATAAAGAGGCCGGCGACCGCGTATCGGCGGCGACCTTAAACCAGTCCGGTTTCCTGACCTGTGAGGCGACGAGAGTCGGAGAAGACACAACACTCTCCCAGATCATTCAGATGGTCAGCGATGCGGCAGCGACAAAAGCGCCGATCGCCAAAGTGGCCGATAAAGTTTCCGGTGTTTTTGTGCCGGCCGTTATCTGCATTGCACTTGCTACGATTGTGATCTGGCTGTTTGCAGGAGAGAGCGTCGGCTTTGCTCTTGCAAGAGGTATTTCCGTTCTCGTTATCAGCTGCCCGTGTGCGCTCGGCCTTGCAACACCGGTTGCGATCATGGTCGGAAACGGAATGGGAGCAAAACACGGAACGATGTTCAAAACCGCAGTTTCTCTCGAGGAGACAGGAAAAACACAGATCGTTGCACTCGATAAGACTGGAACCATCACAAGCGGAGAGCCGCAGGTAACCGATCTTGTCCCGGCGGACGGTGTAAGTGAGGAGGAGCTTTTAAAAGGTGCCTTTGCACTGGAGCAGAAAAGTGAGCATCCGCTGGCCCGTGCGATTCTTGCACTTGCAGAGGAAAAAGGCCTGGCCCGCGAAGAAGTCAGTGATTTCTCTGCGCTTCCTGGAAACGGCCTTGTGGCAAAACGGAACGGAAAAGAGCTCTGCGGAGGCAACCGCGCACTGATTACGAAAAAAGCGGTTCTCGCGAAACAGATGGAAGAGCGGGCAGCAAAACTTTCCGAAGAAGGAAAGACACCGCTGTTCTTCAGTGAAGATGGAAAGATGCTCGGTATGATCGCGGTTGCGGATGTCATCAAAGAGGACAGCCCGCGTGCGGTGAAAGAGCTGCAGAATATGGGAATCCGTGTCGTGATGCTGACCGGAGACAATGAGCGCACCGCGCGTGCATCGGCGCACAGGCGGGTGTGGACGAAGTCATCGCAGGCGTCTGCCGGATGGAAAAGAAGCGGTCATCAGCCGCCTGAAAGAAAAAGGAAAAGTAGCGATGGTAGGAGACGGCATCAACGATGCACCGGCTCTGACCAGTGCGGATATCGGTATTGCCATCGGAGCAGGAACCGATATCGCGATCGATGCGGCAGACGTTGTCCTGATGAAGAGCCGCCTCTCCGATGTACCGGCAGCGATCCGCTTAAGCCGTGCGACCCTCAGGAACATTCACGAGAATTTGTTCTGGGCCTTCATTTACAATATCATCGGTATTCCGCTGGCTGCGGGCGTATGGATCCCGCTGTTCGGCTGGAAGCTGAACCCGATGTTCGGTGCGGCGGCGATGAGCCTTTCGAGCTTCTGCGTTGTGACAAACGCCCTGCGTCTGAATCTGTTTCGGATGCACGACGCGTCAAAAGATAAAAGAATCAAAAACGAAATTTCAAAGGAGGATCTGAACATGACAACAGAACAGGGAATGGTAAAAACCATGACAATCGAGGGCATGATGTGTGGCCACTGTGAGGCAAGAGTGAAGAAAACACTTGAGGCAATCGAGGGTGTTGCATCCGCAGAAGTAAGCCATGAAAAAGGAACAGCCGTTGTAACACTGACAGCTCCGGTATCAGACGATGTGCTGAAAACAGCTGTAGAGGCACAGGATTACACCGTAAAAGGAATCCAGTAAAACAGGAAACATTGAGAAAAGGGAAACGCGCCTGGAATGAAAATTTCCGGGCGCGTTTCCTTTTTTTTACCAGATATAGCAAAAATGTTGCAATTTGTTCGGAATTTTCGTGACAAAAGGACAAAAATCCGTTAGGATAGAGAAAAAGAAGAGCAAAAACAAAAGGGTTTTTAGGATCAGGAGGTTTTTACATTATGACAGAGTACAGACTTGCAAAGCCGGAAGAGTGGGAGGACTGCATCGAACTTGCAAACTACGTGTTCAGCACGGCACACCGTCCGCACGACTTTGAGCAGTTAATTCCAAGGGTTTATCAGGCAGGACCGGAAATGGCACGGATCCACCGCGTCGCTGTTGCGGAAAACGGCAGACTCCGGGCCGAGATTGCGGTGCTTCCGCAGCAAATGGCAGCAGGGGGTAAGCTGCTCCGCGCAGGATATGTGGGAAGCGTTTCCGTGCATCCAAAGGCAAGGGGCGAAGGCCACATGAAGCGTCTTCTTGGCGACTGGATTACGGATCTGGAAGGAACGTGTGATCTTCTGGCACTGGACGGCCAGAGACAGCGGTATGCCTACTTTGGCTTTACGCCGGGAAGTGAAAAATACACGTTTTACCTGGATGTGGCAAATGTGCGCCATACCTGGAAAAACGGGGAACTCTCCGCTTACACCTTTGCGCCGCTGTTTCCGGAAAACGGCGAAGCGGACGAAGAGGCGGCAGCTTTGCAAAGAAGCTGAATGAGGAAAAACCGCTTTACGTGGTAAGAGAGGATGTGAAAGCCTGCCTGAAAACGTTCGGCGAGCAGGCAATTGCAATCTGGAAAAACGGTGAGCGGATCGGATATCTGGCACTTTGCGGCGGAAACCAGGTTGTGGAAGCAGAAGTGTTGGAGGAACAGGATTTCGTTCCTGCACTTGCCGCTTATTTAAAAGAAAATGCGCTTGACTCTCTTTTCATTTCCATTCCGGTGTATGAGACCGGAAAAGCAGCAGCGTTATCGGAAGTCTGCGAAAGCTTCACAAAAGAGCGCTGCGGTTCCGCGATGTACCGTATTTTCCAATTTGCAGACGTCATCGAGGCAATGCTGACCATGAAAGCAGAGACGATGGGCATCAGCGATGGAACGTGGTCTGCTGTACTGGAGGGACAGCCGGTGACCGTGACGGTAAAAGATGGAACTGTGACCGTGACAGGGGAAGCCCATCCGGGGGCAGATGTACTCAACCGGGAGCAGGCGCAGGAACTGCTTCTTTCACCGCTGGCAAGTAAGGGAAGCAAGGTTCCATCTGAAATCTGGAAGAATATTCCATCCGACTGGTTCCCGCTTCCGCTGTACTGTGCGACGGCAGACGAATTTAGGCAATGACTGTTGGGAGGCAGAGAAATATGAACGAGACAGCGAAACGAGACAGAAGAGACGAAAAAGAAGAAATCCGGTACCATGTGATTTTCTACGGCCAGGTGCAGGGCGTGGGGTTCCGTTACCGGGCGTATTATGCTGCCTACCAGCTCGGACTGACCGGCTGGGTGAGAAACTGCTGGGATGAGACGGTGGAGATGGAGGTGCAGGGTGATGAGGAGACGATCACGGAGATGATCAAAAGGATCCGCACCTCCAGCTACATCGAAATCACGGATGCAAAATGGACGAAGATTCCGCTGGAATCGGAATTCGGTTTTCATATCCGTTGATCAGGGCTGCCTTTTCTCTTTTTCCGGAATTTCGACGAGAATGATATCGTTGCCGATCTGGCAGATGCGGTCCCATGGGATCACAAAATCCTCGCCGTGGCAGAAAAAGCCGCAGAATTTCACAGGACCCGGAAGAACGAGTCCGGTAAGATGTCCCGTTTTTGGATTGAATTCCACATCAATCGGACAGCCGAGCGTTTTGCAGGTGCAGATATTGATAACTTCTTTCTGGCGGAGATCTACAACGCGCATGCGGTGCTCCTTTTTACTGATTCCTATGGAAAAACATATGCGAAAATGTTGCTGCAGTTGACTTGAATTTCACGGAAAAATGCGTATACTGTAAAAGTAGAAAACTTTCCGAAATACTTATTTAGAAACGAGGACGAAAGATATGAGATGTCCATTTTGTAATCAGGATAATACCCGGGTTGTGGATTCACGCCCGATTGAAGACAGCAATGCGATCCGCCGCCGCCGGATGTGCGATGTCTGCGGCAGACGCTTTACGACATACGAAAAGTGGAGACGATCCCTTTGATCGTCATCAAAAAAGATATGAACCGCGAGCAGTATGACCGCTCGAAAATCGAGACCGGTATCCTGCGCGCCTGCCACAAACGGCCGGTGTCCGCCGAGAAGATCAACGAGATGGTCAACAAGGTGGAGACGGAGCTTTTCAACGGCGAGGAACGCGAGATTCCAAGCTCTGTGATCGGAGAGAAGGTCATGCATTACTTAAAAGACCTGGATCAGGTGGCGTACGTCCGCTTTGCGTCGATTTACCGTGAGTTCAAGGACGTCAACACGTTCATGGACGAGCTGAAAAAGATGCTCGACAAATAGCGGGAGGCAAAAAAATGGAAGTGTCGAACTATATTAAAATGCGTGATCAGATGCAGGAACGTTTCTGACATACGATCAGAAGGAGATCGAAGGAAAGTATGGCTTTGCGTTTGATGACGATTATTTCTATGTGCCGTATCTTTTTGAAGAATGGAGAGTGAACCGCCATACCGGCGTTGTAGAGGATCAAAAGACCATTTTCTTCATGTACATCAGGGCAGTTTCAATGAGACGCTGACGATTTTCGACCTGCTCTGCTGCGGAAAGAAGGAGATTGTGCTCGCCGGCACGTATGCGCGTACCAATTCCTTAAAGGGAACGATCAAAGGCCGCACGATTGCGTCCGGCGTTCACGACAGCCGCGCCGCACGGTATGACGGGCATGTGGAACAGCTGAAAAAAGCATGCGTTTCCCTTGGCGGAAAACCATATTTCCCGGGAGACGCTGCTTTTGTTTTTCATGTCTTTCCGTTTCTGCCGCTCGTCTTCCAGTTCTGGGAGTCCGATGAGGAATTCCCGCCGGTGCTGAAGTTTATGTGGGATGAAAACGTCCTCGATTATCTGCGGTTTGAGACGCTGTATTACGTGATGGGAGATTTCCTGGACGCACTGGATCAAGCCTTCGATGCATGTAAAACAGAAGCCTGATACCTTTTGTGAGACAAAATCTTACGAAAATTTTTCGAATGTTTATAAAAATTTCAGTATACGAATCCCCTGGTTTAATGCTATAATGAGCGAAAGTGAGTAAAAAAGAGAAGAGAAAGGGGAATGCATATGGCTTTTAGCATGAAAGTAACACCGGAAATAGAGGAACTGACAAACATCTGTCTGGATAACTCCAAAATGGATGTTTCGCTGTATGGGCAATACGATGTAAAACGCGGACTGCGCGATGTCAACGGCGTTGGCGTCCTTGCGGGACTGACACAGATTTCAAACGTTGTGTCTTCGGATATCATTGACGGCGTCAAAACGCCGTGTGACGGACGTCTGTACTACCGCGGCATCAACGTGGAAAAACTGACCCAGGGCTTTTTAAGTGAAAACCGTATGGGATTCGAAGAAGTTGCGTATCTGCTCTTATTTGGAAATCTGCCGAATGAAGAGCAGCTCAATCATTTTAAGACAATCTTAAAACAGCAGCAGTCCCTGCCGAAGAACTTTGTGCGTGACGTTGTTATGAAAGCGCCGACCAAGGACATGATGAACACTCTGTCCCGAAGCGTTCTGACCCTGTACGCGTACGACAACCACGCAGATGATACCTCCCTTCCGAATGTGCTTCGCCAGTGCATTAACCTGATTTCTGTTTTCCCGATGCTGTCCGTCTATGGCTATCAGGCGTACAACCATTATATCAAGGGAAAAAGTTTATATATCCACAATCCGTCGAAGAAGCTTTCCACCGCAGAAAACATTCTGCTGATGCTCCGCCCGGATCAGAAATACACCCCGCTGGAGGCGAAGATCCTCGATCTTGCCCTCGTCCTCCACATGGAGCACGGCGGCGGTAACAACTCAACCTTTACAACACATGTTGTTTCTTCTTCCGGAACCGATACGTACTCCGCAATTGCAGCGGCGCTCGGCTCCTTAAAGGGACCGAAGCACGGCGGTGCAAACATCAAGGTTGTGCGGATGTTCGACGATATGAAGTCACACGTCAAAGACTGGACGGATGAGGAAGAAGTATCGAATTACTTAAGAAAGCTGCTGCACAAAGAGGCGTTCGACCAGAAAGGTCTGATTTACGGTATGGGCCATGCGGTTTACTCCATTTCCGACCCGCGTGCGCGCATCTTCAAGACCTTCGTTGAGCAGCTGGCAAAAGAAAAACACAGAGAGAAAGATTACCGGCTGTACGCTATGGTCGAGGAACTGGCTCCGAAGATCATCGGCGAGGAGCGCCATATTTACAAAGGTGTATCCGCAAACGTCGACTTCTACAGCGGCTTCGTTTACAGCATGCTGGATCTTCCGCTGGAGCTCTACACCCCGATGTTCGCCTGCGCGCGTATCGTCGGCTGGAGTGCACACCGGATGGAGGAACTGATCAACACCGACAAGATCATCCGCCCGGCGTACAAGAGTGTCAAAGATGAAGTGGACTATGTTCCGCTGGAAAACAGATAAAACAGGCAGAAGGGCCGGAGCGTGTCGGGATTTTCCGATCTGCTCCGGCATTGCTCTGTGCGGGAAGTAATGTGTCATTGTGAAAAATAGGAGAGTGCAGGAGAATGAATGAGACAAAAAATTACGGCATAACAAAATCCGGAGCAGTCATACTGGAAGGAGGGGCCAATCGCGGCGTCTTTACAGCAGGAGCGCTGGACTTTCTGATGGAGCAGGAGTATTATATCCCTCATGTGATCGGCGTTTCCGCCGGAGCCTGCAATGCGCTGGACTATGTATCGCGCCAGATTGGCAGAACGAGGGACTGTATGATTGTTACGGATGAGAAAAACCGCTACGTCAATAAGAATATCAAGACAATCGTTGAGAAAAAAGCACTGCTCGACATGGATATGGTGTTCGAACGGTATCCGTATGAGGTTTTTCCATTTGATTTTGATACGTATTTTGCATCGCCACAGACGTGTGAGCTGGTTGTGACAAACTGTGAGACGGGACGCGCGGAATATCTGGATGACCGCGAAAATAAAGAACGTCTGCTTGCAATTGGCCGTGCATCATCGAGCATGCCGATCGCCTGCCCGATGGTGGAGATCGATGGAAACGAGTACGTCGACGGCGGTGTTGCCGATTCGATCCCGATTATTCGTTCCTTAAAGACGGGACACCGAAAAAATGTCATTATTCTGACACGGAATTTCGGTTACCGCAAAAAGAGGGAACGAGAGGCTGGGAGCTGTATGTGGCGGCATTCCGCAAATACCCGAATCTCGTGCGTGCGCTTGTAAACCGCGCGAAACATTATAACCAGGTGCTCGAATGCATCGAAAAATGGGAAGAAGAAGGCTCCGTCTTTGTGATCCGCCCGGAGATACCGGCGGTATCGCGTCTCGAAAAGGACGAGGAGAGGCTGCGGGAATTTTACCAGCACGGCTATGACCAGATGAAAGCAAATTTTGAGGCTCTGCAGGAGTTTCTGAAAGAAGAATAAAGTTACTGTATAAACGAAAAGAGGATTGGAGAAAGAAGATGAGTGGAAAAAACCAGAAGAACCGGGGAACTATACTGATGCGGATGTTTTACCCGGACCGGAGAGAAAAAAGTGCCTATACGATCGATTACGCGGATCTGTACCGGAAAGGATACCGGGGCGTGATTTTTGATATCGATAATACGCTTGTTCCGCACGGTGCGCCGGCGACGAAGGAGGCGGCTGCGTTCTTTGCGTCTCTTCGGGAGACTGGCTTTTCCACCTGTCTGCTTTCCAACAATCAGAAACCGCGTGTGGCTCCGTTTGCCGATGCGGTCGGTTCTATCTATATCGAAAATGCGCACAAGCCTTCGGTGAAAAACTACCAGGAGCATGCCGGAGAATGGGGATCAAAGAGGAGCAGGCGGTCTTTGTCGGGGATCAGCTTTTCACCGATGTGTACGGTGCAAAACGGACCGGACTTTACAATATTCTGACCGAGCCGATCGATCCGAAAGAGGAAATTCAGATCGTTCTGAAACGGTATCTGGAGCACATTGTACTGTTCTTTTATGAGCGTGATCTGGCCCGCGGCAGGATTACGAAAAAAAACAGTTGAAAAATCGGGAAAAATATTATATTATAAGATAAGCCTATGGTGCGCATTTGGCGCATCGTACTATGTTAAGGAGGAAAAATCAGAATGATTTCAGCAGGAGATTTTAGAAACGGCGTTACCCTCGAGATCGATGGTCAGGTCGTTCAGATTCTTGAATTTCAGCATGTAAAACCTGGTAAAGGAGCTGCATTCGTAAGAACAAAATTAAAAAATGTCATCAACGGTGGTGTAGTAGAGCGTACCTTCCGTCCGACCGAGAAATTCCCGCAGGCTCGTATCGAGCGTGTAGACATGCAGTATCTGTACAGCGATGGCGATTTATTCTACTTCATGAACGTAGAAAACTATGAGCAGATCGCTCTGAACGAAGAGACCATCGGAGATGCTCTGAAATTTGTAAAAGAAAACGAAATGGTTAAAGTATGTTCCTACAACGGAAATGTATTCGCAATCGAGCCGCCTCTGTTTGTAGAGCTTGAGATCACCGAGACTGAGCCAGGCTTCAAGGGAGATACTGCACAGGGTGCTTCCAAACCGGCTACCGTTGAGACTGGTGCTACCGTAAGCGTTCCGCTGTTCGTAAACCAGGGAGACAAAATCAAAATTGATACCAGAACAGGTGAATATCTGTCCCGTGTATAAGTAAGAATGTTCCCGCCGTTGTCCGTCACAACTTTCTTTGTGGCGGACACGGTTTTCTAAATAAATAGAATATTCGTCTGAAAAATGGCTGATAAAGGCTGTCGGAAGCAGCCCGGGCCCGTTTTTCTCATCGTTCGAAGTTCCGCGAACCAACGAATCTCTGGCATATACAGATCTGTACAGAGGTTTTTAAGTTGTGTTTTCCGGAGCTTTTTTGTTCCGTAAAGCAAAAATACAAAAGGCAATCAAACAGGAAAGGTGGGAAAAAATGGACTATCAGATGTTCAAAGAGCAGCTTGCCGCGCTGCTGAAAAGAAAAGCCGGCGATGATTTTGAGGTGAAGGTAGAATCGGTGCAGAAGCTGAACGGTATCGAAAAAGAGGCGTTTGTCATCAGCAGAAAGAAGGACTGGATTGCACCGACGATCTACGTGGAGCTTCTGTATGAATGCTGTCTGCAGGGCGTGCCGCTTTCTCAGATTGCAGAAAAGGTACTGGAGCAGTACCGGAAAGTGGAAGCGGAGGCGAGAAGACCGGAGAAAGCTGCCTTTTTACCAACTGGAAAAATGCTGCGCCGCAGATCTACTGCGAGCTCATTCATGCGGAGAAAAACCGTACGCTGCTCTCCGAAGTTCCGCACAGAAAATTTCTCGATCTCGCGGTCGTGTACTATTACCAGATGCGGGGAAACCGCGTGCCGGATGCGACAATTCTGATCCACGAGACGCACCGGGAGCTGTGGGGAATTTCGGCGGAGGAGCTGGATGCCCGTGCCTGGGAGAACACCTGCGGGATCTGCCGGTGCGCACAGACAGCCTTATGGTGTATTTGAAAGAGGAGTACGGAGTAACGTTTCCCCTGTTCGAGCTTGGTCCGCTGGCGGAACAGTTTTACCTGGTCAGCAACCGCAGAGGAAAGCTGGGTGCAATCTGCATGTGCTATCGGCGTGCTGGAGAGTCTTTCGCAGCGCTTTGAGGCAAGTCTTTATGTGATTCCGAGCAGTATCCACGAGTGTATGGTGATTCCAGATTATGATGTGTTCCCAGAGGAGTGTCTTTCCGACGATGGTACGGGACGTGAATGAAAGACGGTCAAGCCGCAGGAGATTCTGTC
>ENA-OQDF01000171-OQDF01000171.1-human-gut-metagenome-genome-assembly--contig:-NODE-171-length-24278-cov-2.686762_pt1 | contig 24278 bp, 29 predicted proteins | sample MGYA00242769_ERZ504597 | MGnify/ENA primary metagenome ERZ504597 (study PRJEB26092, sample SAMD00036305) | human gut metagenome | host: Homo sapiens | study: EMG produced TPA metagenomics assembly of...
CGCCAGTAGTTTACCAGCTCAACTGCACGTTCTGGCGAAGTGTCGTCTCGGACATATCAGAAATATTGTTCGCATTAGCATAAGCTGCAACATCATTAATAATGAGGTTAGCCAATGGTTTTGCCAGTGCAGCTGCTTGGCTAGAAACATTACCTTTCTCATCAGCACCCGCAACAGTCATGCATGCTTCAAAGAAGTTAGAAGTGCTGCGATGCTCTACCAAATGACGTGCATCGTAGGCGGACAGACCAAAGCTCTCCTCGAAACGCTTTGCCTTTCATCAGGCAGTTCAGGCAACTTAGCACGAACACTTTCGATAAATTCATCCGACAGATCATAAGGAGCCAGATCGGGTTCCGGGAACAAACGGTAGTCATCTGCCGTTTCCTTTACGCGCATAACGATAGTACGCTTCTTGGAAGGATCCCAATGACGCGTTTCCTGGTAAATGATGCCGCCTTCTTCTAACACTTCAGCCTGACGGCAAATTTCATAAGCAAGGCCATCATGCAGGTTTTTGAAGGAATTCATATTCTTGAGCTCGGTCTTGGTACCTAGCTCTGTAGTACCGCGACGACGCAAGGATACGTTACCGTCACAACGAAGAGAGCCTTCCTCCATAGAACAATCGGAAATGCCAATTGCCAAATAGATTTGACGCAATTTCTGCATAAACAAGCGTGCTTCTTCGGGAGTGCGCAAATCAGGCTTCGTAACCAACTCAATCAAAGGAGTACCAGCGCGATTGTAATCTACCAGCGAATGGGTAGCGCCCGCAATACGGCCTTCCCCACCGCCAATATGAATCATTTTGCCAGCATCTTCTTCCATGTGAATACGCTCAATACCCACATGAGCCACATAGCCATCTTCGGTGCGGGTAACATTGGCTGCCGTTGTACCCTCAGCACCTGATTCGCCCGGTTTCAAATCCGCAATATCGATGCGCTCTTTTGCAGCAGCGCCATCCACATCTAAATCCAGATGACCACGCATACAGAACGCTACCGGGCCTTGCGTGGTCTGGAAATTCTTTGCCATATCGGGATACATATAGTTTTTGCGATAGAACATCGAACGTTTTTCGATGTCGCAATTTGTCGCCAAACCAGCAAGCACAATAGATTCAATTGCAGCCTTATTTGGTACTGGCAGCGCACCAGGCAATCCTAAGCAAACCGGGCAGGTATGGGTATTGGGCTCAGCGCCAATTCCAATTTACAGCTGCAGAACATTTTTGTTTCAAGCGTGGTTAACTCGGCATGAATTTCAAGGCCGATTACCGCTTCCCAATCTTGAAGAACCTCTTCAAGCTTTTTCATGCTTATTCACCGGCCTTTCCGCAAGCCTCTGCTGATGCAGGAGCTTTTCCATCCGCAAATGCAGGAGCGACAGGAGCAGGACCATATACTGTTTCAAGTGCCGCTGCTACACGTAACATGTTTTCGTCTTTAAATGCAGGCTGATAAGCTGAACACCAACAGGCAATCCCGATTCACTGCCCAATCCAACAGGCATGTTCATGCCGCCATTACCCGCAATGTTGATTGAAATCGTAAACATATCTGAAAGATACATTGAAGTAGGATCACTGATCTCACCAAACTTGAAAGCCGTACGAGGCTTACCGGAGCGATGATGCAATCTACCTTTTCGTAAGCCTTGGTGTAATCCTGCGTAATAAGCGTACGAACCTGCTGGGCGGGATAGTAGTACTTATCGTAAACGCCCGCAGAAAGCAAATAGCTACCAAGCATGATGCGACGGCGAGCTTCAGGACCGAATCCCGCAGAACGGGATGCCTCATACTGGGATCCCAAATCCTTATGACCGGGATCACAATAACCATAACGAACCGAATCGAAACGAGCTAAGTTAGAAAATGCCTCACAAGGGCCCAATACATAGTAAGCGCTCATCGCAGCCTGAGCATTAGGAAGCTCTACCTCTACGATTTCAGCACCCATCTGACGCAGATGATCAATTGCTTCTTCGACCTTTGTGCGAACTTCAGCCTCAAGGCCTTCCGCTTCCATAAAGGCAGGTACCACACCAATTTTCATACCCGCAACACCCTTGGTCAATTGGCGGTAAGTCGGTAGTTACCGGCTGGCTTGTGCAATCAAGAGGGTCGTGACCGGCAAGAGCATTCATAGCAAGTGCCGCATCTTCAACGCTGCGCGCAAAAGGTCCAACCTGATCAAGAGAAGAACCAAACGCAACAACGCCATAACGAGAAACCACACCATAAGTGGGCTTTACTGCTACCACGCCACAAAAACTACCGGGCTGACGAATTGAACCGCCGGTATCGGATCCCAAGGTGATAGTCGCGCTGCCCGCCGCAACCGCAGCAGCCGATCCGCCAGAAGAACCACCAGGAACACGCTCAAGATCCCAAGGATTATACGTGCATCCAAAAGCCGAAGTTTCGGTAGAAGAACCAAAGGCAAACTCGTCCATGTTCAGCTTGCCCAAAGGAATACCACCCGCTTCGATAATTTTCGAAACGCAGGTAGCCGTATAAGGCGAAACATAATTTTCAAGCATATGCGAAGAACACGTGGTATGCGTGCCCTTTAAGTTCATGTTGTCTTTAAAAGCAACAGGAACACCTGCCAAAGGACCAGCTTGCGCAAGATTGCCCGCTGCAACTGCTGCATCAACGCGAGCAGCTGCTTCAAGTGCCAACTGCTCGGTTGTCTCAAGAAAGGCATGAACTGCCTTATCGGTAGAAGCAACGCGCCAAGTGATTCTTTAGCAATTTCTTCAGCACTGAATTCTTTTGCGGTAAGTCCCGCCTGGATTTCAGCAACCGACATCTCCGCAAATGCACGAGCCATTACTGATCACCTCCGCCTAAAATTGCGGGAATCAAGAAGCTGCCATCTTGCTGCTTGGGAGCATTGGAAAGAGCCTCTTCTTGCGTGAAGCTTGTTCCTTCAACATCTTCGCGCATAACGTTTGACAAGCTTCCGATAGGGTGAAAGGTAGGCTCAACGCCCTCTAAGTCATATTCAGTAATAGGCTTCAGGCTTTCGATAATATTGTTGAGGTCCTCGGTCATTGCCGTCACCTCTTCATCGGTCAGCCCGATACGAGCATACGTAGCGATGCCGCGTACGTCCTTTTCGGTTAAGTGTTGTGTCATGGTATTCCTTCTTACGCATCATAAAAGGGAAATCTTATTCATATAAAGATCTTGTTCATAATAGCAAAAGCACGCTTGCTCTTTTGAAGTGTTCACAACTCTCTAATAAAGAACATGGGGAAAGTTGCAGGCAAAATCACTCTCAAAACCAAAGCCAAGGCGAAGCACTTTTCAAAATGAGATTTGCACCTATCCGCGCACCAGAGGCGCAATAGCGCGTGTAATAGCATCAGATACCGGTGTTGCTTGGCTGGCATCCTCAATCTCAAGAACCACTTTCCCAACCAAACCTTCAGACGTGACTTCGGTAAAAAGAACCGTGGGCTCTTCAACAAGACCCGAATACTCCAGCGCCGTATCATGCGCCGTTTTTGCGACCGCATCCGACACTACATCAAGATCATTATTAGTTGTTGCAAGGAAAGGAACCGTTACGCGCTCCGGGGGAGGCAGATGAATAACGGCATTTTTAGAAATGACTGAATTAGGAATAATAACCGTTTCCCCATTTCGGTTTTTAATCGTGGCATGGCGCCACGTTACATCCTGCACTACCCCTTTACTGGTTCCCACCTGGATGTTGTCTCCTGGCTGGACAATCTTCATAAAAGAAATCTGCACGCCGCCAATCAAATTTGAAAGCGTGTCCTGAAAACCAAGCGAAAGAGCAATACCTCCAACACCTAATGCAGCGATGAGCGCCGACATATTAACGTTGAAACAGGAATCCAAAATAAGGCAAATTCCAAGACCCCAGATAATGCCGCGAGTGATGTTCACAAAAATTGAACTTTGAGGAATCGCGTTGTCGTCGCGACGCATAATATGGCGCAACCACTTCACCACAAGATGCGACAGAGCAGCAACCATCACAACGATAATTATTGCGGCAATAACCTTGCCTATAAAATCGCCACCTGTGACGTTATTTATTATTTGCTGAAAGGTATCCATGCTTCCCTTTTGTGCTGTTTATCCTTGGTTTTTCTTTGTGCAATTTGCTCTCGTGGGCATTTACCACAATACGCTATTAGCTTTTGTGCCCAAGTTCTTGCGCAATCACGAAAGCTTTGCGCAATACTTCTGCCCTTCTATTATCGTTGTTTCTTGTTTATTCAATCAACGCTATCATGAAAAACTCCATGCGATAATAAGCTCACAAACGAATTAGCCAACGTATATCAAATCTGCCTTGGGGTGAATTATATGAACTACAATCTCGTCAAGTTTCAAGGAGCCTATGGCACCTCTGCTCAAATTCCCGAATCGATTCGCCCTGAGGTTTCATTTGTCGGCCGCTCTAACGTTGGCAAATCTTCGCTGATCAACCGTCTTTTTAATCGTAAGAAGTTGGCTAAGGTATCTTCCATGCCAGGAAAAACATCGACGATCAACTTCTTTACCACTGATAAGATTGATTTCGTTGATCTGCCTGGCTACGGATACGCCAAAGTGGCCAAAAGCGAAAAGGCTCGTTGGTCAGAAATGATCAATGGATACTTCGATCAGTATCGTTACTACGCATTGGTGGTTTCCCTGATAGACATTCGCCATCCCGCTACTAAGCTTGATGAGCAAATGATTGAGTTTCTTCGCGCCTGCAACTACCCTTCATAATCGCGCTCACCAAAGCAGACAAACTCAGTAAATCTCAGGCAGCAAAACAAAAATCAGCTATTCGAAAACAGCTTGGTCTCCCCGACAGCATTCCTTTTGTTATATGTTCTTCAGCCAACGGAACAGGCTTTGATGAATTGCGAAGGCTTATTGAGGATGCCTGCAAATAGCATCGACCACTGGTGCATCAGCTGGCGCACCAGCCGACAACCCAACCGACATACCAGTTGATACACCAGCTGATACATCGACCAACAGCCCAACTGGCGTACCAACCGGCATATCAAATGGCATATCAACTAATACAAACTAAACGTACAGGAGTTTGTGCATGAGCACCATAAAGGTTTCTTTATATAGCGATGGATCGTCCCGCGGAAATCCTGGACCGGGAGGGTTTGGCACCATATTGCGCTATACCGATCTCAAGGAAAAACATTCGAACGAAAAATCTCGCAAGGGTACACCAACACCACTAACAACCGCATGGAACTATTAGGGGTCATTACCGGCCTTGAAGCGCTCAACCGACCTTGCACCGTTGAAGTCTTTACCGACTCCCAATACGTAGTTAACGCTTTCAACCAGCACTGGATTGAAGGTTGGCTGAAGCGTGGCTGGAAAAACGCTAAAAAAGAACCCGTAAAAAATAAAGATCTTTGGCAGCGTCTTTTAGCAGCCAAAGATCCTCATAAAGTAAGTTTTCACTGGGTAAAAGGCCACGCAGGACATCCTCTAAACGAACGTTGTGACGAGCTTGCTACTGCAGCGGCTGATGGCCCCGGGAAAGTTGTTGACGCAGGTTTTATCGAATAAGTATAAACCGCCCTCGATGCGGGTTTATCAAATAAGTACAAAGAGCCTTCGAAGCGGGCTTATCGAATGAGCCTAAATCAACCTTAAAGCACAACCGAAACAGCTTAACGATTCGTTTGCAGTTAGCAGTTGCGCTTGTGATTTATTTACGGCTAACAGTCGAGCTTGTGACTTGCTTGCAACTTACAGATATTAGATATAACGAAGACGACGAACACCATCAATCGCACGGATTTTATCCATGGCTTCATCCGATGCAGGCTGATCCAAGTCGACCAAGGTATACGCATGCTCTCCACGAGCCTTGTTCATCAGATTTACAATATTAACGTTGTCCTCGCCTAAGATGGTAGTAATCTGCGCAATCATATTAGGGACATTACGATGCAGCATCGCCAAACGAGTCATTCCTTCAGGCAAACACCCATATCGCAGTCTGGGTAGTTAACCGAATGGGTAATGTTGCCATTCTCGAAATAATCTACCATCGCGAACTGCCATAATGGCGCAATTATCTTCAGCTTCTTTCGTGGAAGCACCCAGATGAGGAAGTACCACGGTGTTCTTCATCTTCATAACTTCAGGCGTTGCAAAGTCGGTAATGTATTTCTTAACACGACCCGAATCAAGCACCACTGAAAGAGCAGCCGAATCCACCAACGTATCGCGAGAGAAGTTCAGCAGAACTACTCCTTCTTTCATCAAAGAGCATGCATGGGCATCAACCATGCCGATGGTGTCTTTCACTGCAGGAACATGAATCGTGATGTAATCGCAGGTGCGGAAAATATCTGCTAAATCAGTAATATGATGAACAGGGCTTGAGATCTTCCATGCTGCACTTACCGAAACAAAAGGATCGTAGCCATAAACATCCATCCCTAACTCAACCGCTGCATTTGCCACTTCAGCGCCTACTGCACCTAAGCCAATTACACCAAGTTTCTTACCCTTGATTTCGTTGCCTGCAAACTGTTTTTTGCCTTTTCAGCGGCTTTGGCAATATTTTCATCGGTTGCATTTTCACGACACCAATCGATACCTTCAAGAATTCCACGGCTGCCCATCAAAAGTGCGCACAGAACAATTTCTTTTACCGCATTTGCATTTGCGCCTGGCGTATTAAATACAACGATGCCTTCCTCTGCGCAACGATCAAGCGGAATATTGTTTACTCCTGCACCTGCACGAGCGATAGCGCGCAAACCTGCAGGAAACTTCATGTCATGCATCGCAGCGCTGCGAACCAGAACGCCTTCTGCTTCTTCGAAGTTGTCCGTAAGTGCATACTTTTGAGGATCAAGTAAATCGGTACCATGTTCAGAAATGTTGTTTAAGCAATGAATATGCCTCATGGGGGAGATCTCCTTCATTCGCTACCTTTGATGTGTTTTTAAGAATGATAGAAACACATTATGAACCCGTTTTGAGATAAGTAGGTCCAGAAACGCAAAAAAGCGCCCCAACGGGCGCTTAAACGTTCAATGGTGCGGGTGAAAGGACTTGAACCTTCATGAGCCGAAGCTCATACGGACCTGAACCGTACGCGTCTGCCAATTCCGCCACACCCGCAGATATAAAAAAGTGCGACAGTTAGAGTATCCCACCTTGAGCAAAAACGCAAGATTTAATCTCACATTAATGGTGTTCTCATGACGCTCTCGTGAATTTGAAGCGTACTTTTCCGCCTTGGAGAGAGTTCGCAAAAAATCTTTGAGTAATTGCAAGCAACGCAAGATGCCCAATTCAGCTTCAGCACCTCTCATTAGCGTTTCAACTTTCGTGCATTTTATTGGTGTTTCGTGACAAAAAAGTTTAACTTTATCGTGACAATCGAGAGAAATATTTCCTTATTGGGCCGTATTGTGGCATGATTGATCGTTGGAATATATTGCCGTTACTATACATTGGTAAGGAGTACAACATGGGGTTTTTCTCTAAATTCGAACGCCGCGTAGAAGACGGCTTCGATGACATGGGTGATAAATTCTTCGATTCCCCCATCAGCCCCGTTCAAATAGCAAAAAAGGCCGAAAAGCAAATGCGCCGCGAAAAAATGGTTGGCGCCGGCAAAGAATTCGCGCCTACGTTATATACGGTGCTTGTTAATCCCGACGATGATGAACGACTCTTTGGTTACTATCCAACCCTCGCAGGGGAAACCGAAACCTATTTGCGTGCTAAAGCGCAAGAGCTAGGGCTTGCCATGGATGGAGCCCCCTTGGTTCGTTTCATTATCGACGACGAATTAAAGCCCGGAAAATTTGAAGTGTTGCCGAATTGGTTTCTGCTCCTATTGTCTCTCAGCTGCGTGCCGAAGAAATGCAGCGTTATGGTCTTGAAAGCCAAGCACCGGCCGCGCAGCAACCCCCTCTGCAAAATCAGGCTCCCGTACAACAGATGCCGCAACAGGCACCTGTCCAGAATTACGCAAGCTCTGGTATTGATGTTATGACTGAAGATCCTCAAATCTATGAAGATAACTACGGCAACCCCTCTGTTCCTCCTATCGCAGGAAATGCAGGTGCCGTAGCGCCTGTTGCACCCGTTGCAGGTGTAGGGGCCGGCGCAGCGGGCAATCAGACTGTTCACTTCGATAACAGAACGCCGCAGCCCGCCATGGCTGGTCGCCACATGCCTCACCAGCCCCGTCTGATTGATCTGACCACTAATCGATCATTTCCCCTTGCGAAAGATCGCATTCTTTTAGGTCGAGCCCTTTCAAGCGATATTGCCATCGAAGACTTGAATGTAAGTCGCACCCATGCAGAAATCCGCCAAGAAGCTGCAAATGCCTGGAGCATTGCCGATCTTGGCTCAACTAATGGCACTCTCGTCAATGGTCGCCATATTGCCTCTGTAATGCTACAAGAAGGCGATCGAGTAACCGTAGGAACAACCACGTTCCTCTTTACTTTCCAATAAATCCCAGATGGGCGGCATCAGTCGCCCATCCTTGTTTACATGACGTTTACGGTTAACGATAGGTTCTTTACGTGATTGATATCATCCTTCTTATAGGTCGACTTCTTTTTGTTGTTCTTCTTTACCTGTTTCTCTTTGCCATCATGAAAACAGGTATCGGTCTTGTGCGCGGATCCCGCAAAAAAGAACACGTTTGGACTGTCGCCATAGAAAAAGGACCCAAGGAACTTCGGGGGCTCCAAATCGCTGTACGCGGTCCTGTTATTGTTGGTCGCAGTCCCGGATCAGACATCGTTATTGGCGCCGAATACGTTTCTTCACGCCATGCCCGCTTCGTCTTGATGGGACAAAACCTCTTTATCGAAGATCTTGGTTCCACAAATGGCACCGCGGTAAATAATCACTATATTTCTGAGCCAACAGCTTTGCGAAACGGCGATCGCATTACCGTCGGCGATGTCACCATGCGAGTGAGGTTTGAATAATGACAAATAGCTCAACCCGAAATACCTCATCACCGCACAACGATACCTCGTCGGTCGAAGTAGTATCTTCCTATTATGGAAGCCGAACCGAATTGGTAATGTGCGTGAGCACAACGAAGACAGCCTTACGGTGCTTCCTCCCCTTTTCGCCGTTGCAGACGGAATGGGGGGACATGAAGCAGGTGAGATTGCTTCAGAGATCACCATTAACACCTTAAATGATCTTGCTCCCCAAAGCGCCGACGCCGAAGCGCTCGCGCGCGCAGTGGTTGCCGCAAATCTCAATGTGATTAAAGCTCCTAGCCAAGGTGTGGGACGCGAGGGAATGGGTACCACCCTTACTGCAGCAATTCTTGAAAAAGAACGCCTGATAATTGCTCAAGTAGGCGACTCAAGAGCGTACCTGCTTCACAATGGTTCCCTTCAGCAACTCACGCGCGATCACAGTCTTATGGCCGATATGATCGAGGCGGGACAACTTACCGAAGCGGAAGCTCGTGTACATCCCAATCGCTCGGTTATTACACGCGCAATTGGGTCAGACCCCCATATGCAGCCAGACCTTTATGAGCTCAATGTTGAAACGGGCGATCGTCTGTTACTTTGTTCCGATGGTATTTGCGGCATGATTGAGGATCACGAAATCGCTTCAATCATGCGCCAAGCACCCTCAGCGCAAAGCTGCGCTGATCAACTCGTAGAAGCAGCTCTTGCTGCAGGTGGTTTTGATAACGCAACTGCAGTAGTAGTTGATGTAGAAGGATTTAAAGCGGTCCGCGAAAAAAGCAAGCACGCAAATCGAAGGCGTTGGCTATTGGAGTCATTGTCTGCCTTCTTGCTGCACTTGCCTGCGCCGTATTTGCAGGATATTACTACGTGAACAATTCTGCTTACCTGATCGAGCAGGATGGCAAGGTTGCGGTTTACCGCGGTCTTAATGAAGAGTTATTTGGCATACCGCTTTCCAACCTGGAGTACACCTCAGGTGTTGAAGTCGACAAACTTAACCCAGGTGTTGCTAATCGAATAAAAGAGGGTATGGCAGTAGCAGTCTCGAAGAAGCAAATAATCTCATTGCAACCTATCAACAAGAGATTGCGCTTCAAGAAAGCAACCCTTCAAGCAATAGCGCCGCTTCTGATGCCTCCAACTCCTCAGAAGCCAACAACACTGCGCGCAATTCTGGGTCAAATACCAATTCAGATACTAATAATGCAGAAAACGCCCGAAATTCCAACGACTCCGAGCGTGGTGAATAGCCTATGACCAGAAGAAACAATGAACTGCTTCTTCTCTGCGTAGCAGCGCCGCTTGTCATACTGCTCTTTGCAATGGTGGCGCTCAACCAGGATGGCGGCGTGACCCTTGACAACCTCACCGTTCCTTTGGGAATGTTTGCAACGTTCGTTGTGGCACACCTCGCCATCCGAAAATTGGCTCCAGGCGCAGACCCTGCCATATTGCCAATATCATTTGCTCTTTCAGGTATTGGTATTGCTTTCATCACCCGTCTTGCTCCCGACCTGGCTCTTCGTCAAGTGGGCTGGCTTTTCTTGGGCGTTGTCTTTATGATTCTTGTCCTTATCTTTATAAGGAATTTAGACAAACTAGGGAGTTATAAGTACACCATCATGACCGCAGGTATTCTCCTGCTCGTTTCTCCCCTTTTACCAGTCATTGGTAATGAAATATACGGCAGCCGTATTTGGCTTTCTATTGGTGGTTTTTCTTTCCAACCTGGCGAGCTTGCAAAAATCTGTATAGTTATTTTTCTTGCTGCCTATCTCGCGCAAAATCGAGAAATGCTCTCAGTATTCACGCATCGAATTGGGCCTTTCAAAATTCCCGATTTAAGCACTTATCCCCGTATTGATCATGTGGGCAATTGCCTTTTGATTATTGTTTTCGAACGCGATTTGGGCTCTGCTCTGGTCTTGTTCTTCGTGTTCTTAACGATGCTTTATGTAGCGACTGGTCGTAAAGCTTATATCGTAATCAGTTTTGTTCTTATCGCACTTGGCCTTATTGCTGCCTATTTCTTGTTCTCTCACGTACAAACCGTGTAGATACCTGGCTCAATCCCTTTGCCGACCTTCAGGTAGCGGATATCAGCTTGTACAGTCCATCTTCTCCATTGCAGACGGGGGACTTTTGGCGTAGGAATCGGTAACGGCCTTGCTGATCAGATTCCTATTGTAGAATCAGACTTCATTTTCTCTGCCATTGCAGAAGAAGCAGGTTTGTTGGGTGCTGCTGGCCTTCTTCTTTTATATTTGTGCTTTGCCATCCGTGGCATCCTTATTTCAGTTCGTGCTAAATCGGATGTAGCTCATTTATGGCTCTTGCTTACTGCCATCATTATTTTGCAGGCTTTTATTATCGTAGGTGGCGTCACAAGGCTTATCCCTCTTACGGGCTTAACCTGCCTTTGTTAGCCAAGGCGGTTCATCGCTTTTAGCCAGCTTTATAATCGTCGGATTTTTGATGAGAGCAAGCGATCAGGGCACGGGTATTGGCACTGAAATAGCCTCGGGCACAGGATCGATCTCTCTTAATGGTGCCTTAGGACGTGTATCGCTTGGTAAACGCCTCACGGGAACCATGATGGTGTTCTCGGTTCTGTTTGCTTTACTTGTTGCAAACCTGACCCTCATCATGGTCATTCAGGCAGACTATTACCAAAACATGTCCATCAACAATCACACCATTGCTAAAGAATCAGAAACCGAACGCGGAACTATCTCAACCTATGACAATGTTGTTTTAGCGCAATCAGTTCTTCAGGAAGACGGAACTTATACGCGCGAATACCCTGCAGGTACCCTTGCTTCTCATGTCGTGGGATACGCGTCAGATACGTATGGCACCTCAGGTATTGAAGCCTCAGAAAATGACACTCTTAAAGGCTCCAGCAATTATGCTTCATGGATTGATGTTCTCAATTCCGCTACAGGGAACAATACAGCAGGCAATGATGTCAAGCTCACTCTGAACTCAACCATCCAGGAAGCAGCACAACAAGCGCTTGAAGGATACAACGGCGCATGCGTTGTAATAGATCCCGAAACGGGAGCTATTCTTGCTATGGCATCCTCGCCCACCTATGACGCAGGAGACGTTGAGTCTATCTTATCGGGTGGCGGTGATTCTTCAGCGCTCTACAATCGTGCAACCCAGGCGCTCTATTCACCTGGCTCCACCTTTAAGATTGTCTCGCTTACTACCGCTCTCGAAAACAATGTAGCGACAGAGCAAAGCGTCTATTCTGCTCCTTCCACTCTGGAAATCGGCGGTGGCGAAGTCACTAACTTCAATGGTGCTTCATATGGCGATATCACCCTTGAACGTGCAACAGAGCTTTCAGCTAACACGGTATTTGCTCAATTAGGAACCGAAATCGGCTCAGAAGGCTTAGTAAACTCATCTGAAGAGTTCGGCTTTAATCAAGAAATCTCATTTGATTTACCCTTGGTCACTTCGCTCATGCCCGATCCCAACGAAATGACTGAGTGGGAAACTGCCTGGGCATCTGCAGGAGAGCCTGTCGGCGAACATGAAAGCCCCGCAGGCCCCCAAGCAACAGTCCTTCAAATGGCTTTAGTTGGGTGCGCAATTGCCAACGATGGTGTCATTATGCAGCCCTATCTGGTTGATAGCGTCTACAATGCAGAAGGAACCAATAGTTATCGTGCCACCCCAAGCCAGCTCTATACCGCCTGCTCAAGTTCGATCGCAGAACGTGTAAAGACTGTGCTTGAAGGCGTAGTAAACAACGGCACTGGTACTGCAGCTGCAGTTGATGGCGTACAAATAGCTGGTAAAACCGGTACCGCAGAAACGGGCAAGCCTAAAGACGATCGTTGGTTTGTAGGAATGGGACCAAGCGAAGACTGCTCAGTAGTCGTTGCTATTGTTTTAGAAGAAGCCGGGGAAGACCTTCCGGGTGGCGCTGCGGGACGTGCACAAAATGTATTAGAAACCGCATTGGAAGTCCAAGGAAGGTTATAAAAACTTCTTGAAAGCTCGTGAAAGCTTTCGAATGAACTAAAAGTTAACTGTGGAATGAGATATGCTTAGAAATTGGTTGTTAAGCATGGATCCAAAGGGAGAATAAACGTGGCTGGAAGCATGATTGGCAGAACCTTTAATAACCGATATAAACTAACCGAGCGGGTTGGCTTGGGCGGCATGGCTGAGGTATACCGTGCAGAAGATAATGTCTTGGGACGTACGGTTGCCGTAAAGGTTATGCTTCCCCAATATGCAGCGGACCCCACTTTCACGAAACGTTTTCGCCAAGAAGCAGCATCTGCTGCAAATCTGCAGAGTCCTTACATCGTAAGCATCTATGACTGGGGCCTAGATGGCGAAACCTACTATATTGTCATGGAATTCTTACGTGGCACCGACCTCAAAACAGCCATTAAAGAACGTGGTGCTATCAATCAGCGCAAGGCTGCCGAAATTGGTTCTCAGGTTGCTCAGGCACTTTCGGTTGCTCACGCCGGTGGTATTATTCACCGCGACATCAAGCCTCAAAACATCATGATTCAGCCTGATGGCAATATCAAGGTGATGGATTTGGCATCGCACGCGCAGGAGATGCAGGGCTTTCCCAAACCGCAACGGTTCTTGGTACGGCTCATTATGTTTCTCCAGAACAAGCACAAGGAAAAGAGCTTACCGGAGCAAGCGATATTTATTCATTGGGCGTAGTGCTCTACGAAGCAACTACGGGCAAACTTCCCTTTGATGGTCAAGATGCCGTAAGTGTTGCAGTTAAGCAGGTGAACGAACTTCCCGCTCCTCCAAGCACTATCAACCCCAATATCGATCCTGCACTCGAAGCCATCATTATGAAGGCAATGGAAAAGGATCCTGAGCGTCGTTTTAAAGATGCCTCAGAAATGCGTCATATCCTCAATGACTATTTAGCTGGTCGTCCGGTAAATCTAGGTGATGATATCAGCGGTCTTAAAACGCAAGTCATGGGCGGAGTTGCTCCCGTAAATGGAACTGCGGTCATGAACCCCGTTGGTGGAGCAAATGGCGATGCAGGACGCACTACCGTTAACAAGGCTTACGCCGCTGACGCTAACGACGAAGGTAAGAAAAAGAGCAAACGCAATGTAGTAATTGGCGTTGTTGTTGCTTTACTTGCGGTAATCGGCATTGTCGCTGCCGCGATGGCTCTTGGAGGAAATCAAGAAATGGTCAATGTACCTGATGTCTCCAATAAGCCCATCGCCGAAGCACGAAGTGAATTACAAGCCGCTGGCTTTACGATAGGCACTGAAACCGAAGTGTACAACCCTGATGTTGAAGCAGGTAATGTTGTGAGCACCGATCCCGCCGCAGGAGTGCAAGCAGCGAAAGGATCCTCTGTCAATATAACCATTTCAAAGGGTACTGAACAGGTTACCGTGCCTGATCTGCGCGGCATGAGCGCCGATGAGGCGCAGCGTGTACTTGCCTCGTATGGTCTGAACGGTCAACAAGGCGACACGGTCTTTTCTGATGATGTTGAGGAAAACCGCGTTGCACAACAAGACATTGCCGCAGGAACTACCGCCTATAAGGGTGATACGATCACCTTCCATCTGTCAAAAGGCCCTGAAACCGCAAGCGTTCCTAACGTTCAAGGCTTAGACTTTGAAACCGCTCGTGATCGTCTTGAAGCTGCTGGATTTACCGTATCCCTCCAATGGCGCGACGATTCTGCTGCGGTAAATACCGTTATCAGGCAAAGCGTTACCGGCACCGCAAAACTGGGTACCACTATCACCCTAACCATCTCTAACGGCCCTGCTGAAGAAGATGAAACCGATACAGGCAATACCGGTAATAACAACGGCGGAACAAGCGGCGACAACACGGGAGGTTCCACTGGCGGATCGGAGTCGGGTGGCTCTGGTAGTAATACCGGAGGGAGTACCTCAGGCACGAGCCAATAAATACACAACTTAGTCCTTAGTAAAAGCAATCGTCAAGACTAAGTGCTCTAGCAACATAGTTGACGCAAAAACAGCCCAGCCGTGGTAAAATGGCTGGGCTGTTTTGTTATGTATGATTTTGTTTTCAGGCACCTTTACGCTTTTGGAATCGCCGTTTCTCTAAACAAACGTAATCAAAAGAGCGCTTCAAGCTAGGCTATTTGCCCCCGTAGCTCAGTGGATAGAGCGTCGGTTTCCTAAACCGTGCGTCGGAGGTTCGAGTCCTCTCGGGGGCGCCATTTTTTAAAGCATCGTTCCAAGAGATTGTTCCCTCAGGCACTACCAAAACACCTGCGCAGAATCTTTGTTCTATCAGAGAATTATTTCTCGTTCACTTCCATCAATATCGGCAATTTTTGCTTTGCCTTCAGCTAAAGAGAAGAAGGTTAGCCGCGGATCATCGCAGTCTTCGTAGGTCTCGCCCAGTGCAGTCATGTGCTCGTAGCCCGCTTTGCGCACTTCGTCGCCCGCAGTATCAACCATACTTGCAACACCGGTTAGAATGACCCAACCATGGCCAGGCTTCCATGCAGAAAGTTCAAATTTCGGATTTGCTACCAACTGTTCATAGACATCTTTATTAGTGGCGGTACAAAACCACAAAGTATCTCCTTCGCGCATAGCAAAGCTAAACGGACGGACATGAGGCTGATCACCTTCACAAGTTGCCAAATACCAAGCAGGTACCGACGTGAGATATTCGATCAATTCATCCATGGAACTACCCTTCCTCTAATACCGAAATGCTACAGAACGCCAAAAAAGCGTAACACGACATCTGTGGCAACAACCAAAGTAGTTCCACAGAGCAGGTATAAAAGTCCGCCAAGATCGCGCTTAGCATAGGCTAAGTCTTTAAGACGCGTACGGTTTTCTCCCCCATGATAACAACGGGCATCCATCGCTAGCGATAACGTCTCAGCATGACGAAAAGCACTTGTAAAGAGAGGGACAATCAAGGAAACCATTAACTGTATGGTGCTTTTTGTGCTGGTACTAAAATTTGCACCTCGGCTCACCTGAGCTCGATAGATCGTCCGAAGCTCGATAGCAAACTGAGGCAAAAAGCGAAGGGCAATACCCATAATCATTGAAAGCTCATGCGCAGGAAGTCCTATTCGAAAAAAAGGTTTTAACAACCGCTCGAAAGCATCAGTTAAATCGAGAGTCGTAGTTGCCAGAGTTAGTAAACTTACCCCCAGCAAAAGCATGGTTAAGCGTATTGCAATAAACAGCGCTTGCTGTAAGCCGCCTTGACTGATGCAAATAATCCAAAACTGGAAATACACTTCTCCACCCTGGACAAAAAAGATATTGAGCAAGGCGGTAAACACTACCAAGATTGCCAAGGGGGCAATCGAGACAAACGCCTGCCTAAGCGAAATGCGTGCAAATGCAAACATTCCTGCGGTAAAAATCGCTGCAACTGCTAAAGCAGGATAAGAACCCGCCGCAAAGACCATTACCATAAACAAAAGCGACAAAAGCAGTTTCGCACGAGGATCCATGCGATGGACAATAGAGTCTTTAGATATATAGCGACCGAAAACCGTTTGAATATCGAAAAGCGCCATAGTTATCGCCCCTCATCCTGAGAGGCCAAAAACTTTACTATTTCATCTGCAAGCGTTTCGGGCTCATAAAGCTTAGTGGGTAAATCGAATCCCAATTCACGAAGCTCATTCGCGAGACGCTGCGCATGGGGAATACCAAGCCCAATCTCACGCAGCTCTACCGCATGCTTGGTAAATAGTTCTTCAGGAGAACCCAAAAAGGCAACTTCTCCCTCATGCATAACCAAAAGACGATCAGCTAAACGAGCAATGTCATTCATGTTATGAGAAACCATGACCACCGTAAGCCCGTGATGAGTGTGAAGGTCTTCGATTAAGGAAAGAAAATCGGCACGAGAAGCGGGATCTAGGCCAGCAACCGGTTCGTCTAATACAAGGGTTGTAGGACGCATGGCTAAAACGCCCGCAAACGCCACACGGCGTTGCTGACCGCCCGAAAGCTCAAAGGGCGACCTATCTGCCAATTGTTCATAATCAAGGCCTACAATAGCAAGCGCTTCTTTCACACGCATATCCACCTCATCGGAGGTAAGACCTAAATTGCGTGGGCCAAAAGCGACATCTTCAGCAACACTTGCCGCAAATAATTGATGTTCAGGGTATTGGAAAACCACCCCAATATCGCCTCTTGCCTGCGTGGCGACTTTTTTGTCGGCAAGGTCTTTGCCGTTCCACCACACTTTCCCCTCGGTAGGGCTCGCGAGTCCGTTCAGGTGCTGAACTAACGTGGATTTTCCCGATCCTGTGTGTCCTGCGATCGCTAAAAACTCTCCATCGTGCAATTCGAAGGAAACGTTTCGTAGTGCGTATTTCTGCTTCTCGCCTTCTTTTTTCTGTCGCTTTGAAAGCGGTACATAGCTGAAGCTTACTTGCTCGAATGTAATCGACACAGTTCCTCCTTCAGCGATGCAGTTTCAATATGAGTGCCTATCGAAACACCCCGATCTTGCAGCAATCGAGACATTTGAGCAGCAAAAGGAATATCTAAATTTAAATCACGCAAAACTTCATCCTGCGTAAGAACCTCTTCCGGAGTTCCGTCTAAGACGCAGCGACCCTCTTTCATCACCATTACTCGATCAGCTTCGGCTGCCTCTTCCATAAAATGCGTAATCATAATGATGGTAAGACCCTGTTCGCGTAATTCCTTGCACACACGCATTAAACCGCGTCGACCGCGAGGGTCGAGCATGGCAGAAGCCTCATCAAGAACCAAAATTGAAGGCTCCATCGCAAGTACTCCCGCAATAGCGACGCGTTGTTTTTGACCTCCTGAAAGCGCAGTGGTTTCACGCTTACCTGCCGTCTGAAGGCCCACTTGCTTCAGTGCTGCATCAACACGTTGGCGAAGTTCGGGGTTTTCAATCCCTAAATTTTCAGGGCCAAACGCAACATCGTTTTCCACCAAACTTGCTACGAGTTGGTCGTCGGGATTTTGAAATACCATACCCGCAGTACTGCGGATAAGATACGTGTTTGCCGAATCACTTGTATCAAGCCCATCAACTTGAACTTTTCCTTTGTCGGGAATCAACAGCGCATTAATCAACTTAGAAAAGGTTGACTTTCCTGAGCCATTAGCTCCTAAAACGCAAACGAACTGACCTTTCTCTATCGATAGAGAAAGGTCAGAAAGAACATAGGTATTACCAGTATAGGTGAATGAAACATCAGTAAAGGAGATCATTTACCGCCCCTTTACCTGGTCTTTCTTCGGAGTAATAAGATTGGAAATCGACTTATAAATTATAAGAGTCAGCACCGCATTGATAAGACCTTTTAATAAGTTAAAAGGAATCAGAATCGGAATAATCATTGCGATAACCGCATCGAGAGGAACTCCTAACCACATCGGGGTGAGGATGAGATTACCCACAATTGCCGCAAGTGTTGCAGCAATAATGCTTAGCACCAGCCCCGCAATAGCAACAGGATAAGTGCGCTTTTTGTGGTACATCAAAGCGGCAGGCAGAACAAAGCAGGTAACGCAAAGGATATTCATGAGCGCTCCTGTAAAGTCAGCCATGAGCAAACCATGAATAATCGCAATTACGATTCCCACTGCAACGCCAGCACCTGGACCAAAGCCAAAGCCTACTACCATTGCAGGCATGTTTGAAGCATCAAACTTCAACCAAGTAACCCCTGGCAATAGCGGAAATTCAACGAAAGAAAGCAAAGCGCCAATTGCGCACATTAACGCCATAATTACCATCTGTTTGGTAGACCAAACATTGGTGTTCTTACTCGGCATATTCTGAGAGGGAGTAGCTGACACAAAAAACTCTTTTCTTACTATTAAAAGGAAACCGAAATCTTACAGAATCGAAAGCTGATCCACTAAGCGACGAGCTGCATCACGCACTGATAAGCCATCGATATCAATGGTTACATCCGCGTACTTTTCATAAAGAGGAAGACGCTCTTCATACAAATCACGCAAGCTCATTCCCATGCCATTTTTCATGACTACGCCACGTTCATGCAGTCCGCCAAGACGGCTTTCAAGCTCTTCGTAAGAAACGCGAAGGTATACCACGGTACCAATTGACTTTAAATGACTCATGGCTTCATCGGAATAGACCGCCGAACCACCGGTAGCTACAATAGCGCGGCTGGCACTTAGAGTGCACAATACTTCGTTTTCAACTTCGATAAATCCATCAGGACCACAAGCATCAATGATTTTCTGCAACGTTTTATCAAGCTTACTCTGGATAAGTAAGTCTGCATCAATAAATTCATAGCCCAAAATCTTAGCGAGCACTACGCCAAGAGTAGACTTACCTGCACCTGGCATACCGATTAGGACGATGTTGTCTAGATTGTTAGACATCCTGTTCGTCCTCCTTCCATTTTTTGCGTTTAAATGCAACTATAGCACGTTTAGCTTCTACCCTCGGAGCAAGCAATTCATTTACGAGAATCGCACCAAAAATAAGTATAAACCCAATCACCAACCGAGCCGTAAGCACTTCACCATAGAGGAGCACCGAAAACACGACACCGAAAACCGATTCCAAACTCAAGAATAAAGAAGCCTGCGCTGGAGGCACATAGGCAAGTGAAACATTCTGAATACCAAAAGCAACCACCGAAGCAAACATGATTAAAAAGGCCATTTGCCCCACCACTCGGGTGTAATAAGACTTATTGCTGGCGGCGTTTCAAAAAGTCCTCCTACACAAAGACCGAAAAGTCCTTCGAAAATAAACTGAAAAACGGTAAGGGTAAGTACGTCTCGTCCCCGAGAAAAACGAGAAACTAGCACAATATGAATAGCAAAAAGCAACGCACAAACCTGCGTAAGACCTTCGCCAAGACCAAGCGTTAGCGTTTCTCCTGAAGTGCTTACCGCAACAAGCCAAATACCCATAACCGCAACAACGGCAGCCCCTACATTGCAAAATGAAGGATGCCTGTGCGCAACAACCCACCAGGCGAAAGGAACAATTACGCAGTACGTAGCAGTCAAAAATGCATTGATGCCCGGTGTGGTGTATTGCAAACCTATCGTCTGAGCAAGAAACGCCGAAAAATCGAAGAAGGCAAGAATGGCGCCCAGTCCAACCATTTTCCAAGAAAAATTACGGCGTACTCGTTTATGCAATATCACCAAAAGAAGCAAGCCTGCCAAAGTAAAGCGCACTCCAAGCAAAAGCGCAGGAGGTACGACTTCCACCACATTTTTCATTACAACAAAACTGAAGCCCCAGATAATTGTTGCAAGAATAAGAAGGGCTTTATAAACATTTACGGGTATGTCAGCAAGGGCAATCACAGCGGCCTATTATATCCAAGCCGTCCCTAAAATGCTTCAAAAATATACCCCGAATGTGGGAATGAGTTCCGCCGCTCCGCGAATGCACGTTCAGGCGTGCCCCGGTGTCCCGGTGCGCTTCCTTATAGCATGCACCCCTTACCAAGCGTGCCCCTTATTACGCACATCCCCTTGTAGAAAATGCACCTCTTCAGAGCGCACGCATGCATTTCCTTGCCCGAAATACGCTCCTTAATTAGCGCGCACCGCCGCCTCCGCCAAAGCCGCCGCCTCCGCCGCCGGAGAATCCTCCGCCAAAACCACCGGCAGAAGAGCTGCTCCCTGCTAGTGCCGACATACTTGCCGAAACCGATCCCGATACAGCACTCTCAAAAGCTGATCCCACATCAGGTAGATCCGCACCATGGAAGCCCGTGCTATACCAAAGCCACCAAGGAACTACACTATATGAGCCCATGGCACTATAGTCTCCGTAGCCGGCTTCTGGTATCGCCTTGTGCAACTCCTCCATTGCTTTCTCGCAACGCCAAAAATGAGGCATATACCATAAATTCGCCCCACACTTTACATCGAGGGGAGGTCGCTCATTGAGGGCGGAAAATTCAGTAAGCCATTTTTCAAGCGCTTCACAACGAGCATACGCATCGGCTCCTTTTTGGGTTCTTCTATCCATGAATCGAGAAACCACCAAAAGCACAACACCCGTCAATAGAGCAGGAATGAGTACTAAAGGATTACTAAAAAGGAACGCTACTATCGCGCAAAGCACTATCAGTATCCCTGCAGCACAAGCCATTCTGGTTCGTTTGACCGAAGAATAGCTTTCGAAGTATTCTCCTGCGTTCACATGAGCCGATACGATACCCTGCCAACGAGACACCGCATCATTAAAAGTTTCGGGATGTTCTTCTGCATATGACTTTATGGTGCCAAGCCAAAGCGAGGACTGACCCTGTGCAACCGTATCAAATAAAAGCGACATTGCGCGCCGATCGATTTCACTATTTAGGGTTAACTCAACCTCAGGCACACGAGTGAGATAATAGTCCTCCACGGTTTTTGAACCTAAGAACCCTTCTTTTTGATAAGAGCCCTTGTTTATCAAGAGCGCACCCTCGTTTGCTAGATGCATAATGGTTGCCGTCAGATCACTGGCACTCTCTTTGTCAAAGCGACACAAGCGCCCAATAACTGCAGGATGTTCCCCCTTTACAGGAACATCGCGCCAATAAGGTTCCTTGAAACTAGGCTCAAGTTCTTTTCCGTAGCGTACAAATGAATAAATTCCCCACGCCAAAATCACCAAGCAGACAAGTACTACCGCTAAAAGCGTACCAAGCGAAACTGCCCGCTGCGCATTTGCATGGTCAGCCCAGGTACGCTCTTCGTCCAAAACCGTATCCAAACGCGCTGTAGAGAAGTATGCGTTTTCATCACTCGCAGAAATACCCGTGAGCCATTCGGTTGGAAAAAGAATCCGTGCTTCTGCATACGAACCAGCCGAAACATGGGGAATCGAATAAGAAACGGTACCATCGCTATTTATCTGGACAGTCGCATCAAGAGGACCATGACCCCAAGCACGAACATTTTCTCCCGCTTCTACCGTTGTGCCAGAAGGCACGGGCAAAGTAACGGTAAGGGAAATGTCCGAGCTGTCTTCTTGCCATTGACTTCCCACAAACTGCCAATATAGCTCGCCCACATCAGAGTAAGCCTGAACTGCATCTTCGATAACGTAGATAAGCTCAAACACTACCCGTGAGTCTTCCTCATCAAAAAAGGCATACACGGTATTTTCGGGCTCATCAAACGAATAAGCGGTTTTACCTGGGCCGCCTTCTTCTCGCCAATCAAGCTGAAAAGGAACACTCGAAAGCGTAACCCACGTATTTTGCAAGTCGCCGGAGTCGTCCACCTGAGCCATACGAACTGATTCGATCGAAAGGTTCGCGCCTGTTGGAAGATTGTCGTAGTTCCACCAAACCGCACTAAACGAACCACTAAAATCAAATTCGCGCTGCTCTACCACCAGCAGATCCCCATTGGATTGCACCTGCGCATCAATGGTCACCTTTGGCATGTCGTAGCTTTTTGCATAAGCACTGCGAGGAGACATTCCCCATACGCCTATCGCTACGCATAGCGCCAAAAGACTCAATACAAAAACTATCCGCGAATAGCGAAGTGAGCGAAAAGTAGCCATTGATAACCCTATCCTTACTCAGTAGTTGCCTCAACTGTTCCAGTTGCCCCAACTCTTCTACACAAGCCACTGACCCTATTACGCAAGCGCCAACTCTTAATTCGAATAACATAACTCAACTAATCTATTATTCTCGAAATCAAACCTAGATATTTTGTAAAAACCATGGTTTTGTTTCGCCCTTCTCCTTGCAAGAAAGGTCCGAGCAGGTTATCATATCAAGTCGCATCGTATTGGAGAGCTGACCGAGAGGCCGAAGGTGCTCGCCTGCTAAGCGAGTATGCCCCAAAAGGGCATCTGGGGTTCGAATCCCCAGCTCTCCGCCAGTATGACTTGAAAGAAGGGTCCCATTTGGGGCCCTTTTTTGTGCGGAGAAAGGAGGCTGGGGATTCGAACCCGAGAGGGCACGGGCGTAAGCAAACGCGAAAGCGTTTGTAGCCCGTGGGCGAAAAGCCGCCAGGCTTTGAAGCGGAGGGCATGCGCAGCATGCCCGGACATCCCCAGCTCTCCGCCAGTACGAATTTGAAGAAGGGTCCCATTTGGGGCCCTTTTTATTATCAAGAATGGCGGCTGGGGATTCGAACCCTCAAAAAAGGAGGCATCATTTCGGACGCCTCCTTTCAGCGGACTTATTATTCTTGCGCACTACACCTCGGGCGCCTTGGCGACGGTCTCGCTTTCTGCTGTGAGCGGGCGGTTGTCGATGCGACGGCCCAAGCGATCAAGCTTCACAAGGAGCCATTCAATGGGATTCGGCCCTGCGCCTTCCTCGTCGGCAACTAGGTCCATGACGGCGATCTTGGTGCCGTCCTGCTTGAGCGTGACGCTGCCCACCTTGTCGCCCACATGCACCGTGCCCGAAAGATCGTCGTAGCTAACCTTTTCGGTCACCTCGCCGGCAAGGGAAAACACGGTCGCTTGCGCCGTGGGGTCGGCGAGCGTGGCGTCGATCGTCTTATCCGTCCAGTCGGTTTGACCGATGCGCGCCATAAGCGGGTTGCCGTTGGCGGTCTTTTCCTGCGTGTTGGCGATCGCGACCGTCACCTTGTGACCGTAGTACCAATTGGCAAGGGTTGCGGTATCGGTAAAGCGCTGGTCGGTGGTGGTGGAGTTCAAAACGACGGTGTAGATCTCGTCGCCATCGCGGTTGTAGGCGCTCGTGAAGCAATAGCTGCATCGTCGGTAGTGCCGGTCTTGCCACCGATGTTGCCATCTTGGCCCAGCAAATAGTTATGCGTGTCCATGGAATGCGAATGGTCGGTGCCGTCGGCGCCCGTGACCTCGATCCAGGAATCCTCGCTCGCTACGACCTCGCGGATCGTGTCGTTTTTCATGGCCTCCTGCATCATCAGCGCTACGTCGTGTGCGGTTGAGTACATATCGCCAGCCCACTCATCAAAGTCCAGGCCATGCGGGTTTTCAAAAAGCGTACCGGTGCAGCCGAGCTTCTTAGCGCGCTCGTTCATGGCCTTCACAAATGTGCCTCGGCGTCTTTGGTCTTAGGGTCGATCTTCTTGCCCACATATTCGGCGAGCACGATGGCGGCGTCGTTGCCCGAGGGAATCATCAGGCCGCGCAGCGCCTGCTCCACGGTAAGCTCGTCGCCTTCGAGCAAGCGGCGGTCGAATTACCCACGGTGGCCGCGGTGTTGCTTACCGTGACCTTCTCGTCTATCTTGCAATTCTCGACGGTTAGGATTGCGGTCATGACCTTGGTGATCGAGGCGATTT